>OICI01000432.1_pt1 | contig 13520 bp, 9 predicted proteins | sample 1581261 | NCBI WGS metagenome assembly OICI01 (sample SAMEA3882520, study PRJEB24775) | human gut metagenome | biome: human-associated habitat; feature: intestine environment; material: feces | place: Netherlands | collected 2009/2010 | reverse complement strand
CTGCGGTTTTGTGGTGAACAAGGGTGGTGCAACAACTGAAGATATTATGTCGGTGATAAGACACGTTCAGCACATTGTCAAAGAGCAGACAGGCTATCTTCTTGAATGTGAGGTAAAGATAATACCTTACAAGGAATAATTTAAATAGGGATCAATAAGTGATGATTTTTTCAGCTTTGTAAGAAAGGAATGAACGTTATGCAGTTTGTGATAATTACCGGTATGTCAGGATCGGGAAAATCAAGTGCCGTGAATGTGCTTGAAGATATGGGATATTACTGCGTTGATAATATGCCGCCTGAACTTATCCCAAAGTTTGCAAACATATGCAGTCAGTCTGACGGAAAAATAGACAAGGTAGCGTTTGTTGTTGATATAAGAGGCGGCGATCTTTTTCTGAAGCTTCAAGACACAGTAAAGCAGCTTCAGGGCGAGGGCGTGAGTCTTAAAATACTTTTCCTTGACAGCTCAGATGACGTTATCGTGAGAAGATACAAGGAAACAAGAAGAAAGCACCCTCTTGACGAGGTGTCATATGGAAACATAAGAAAAGCTATTGAAACTGAGCGTGAGATATTAAGACCTATAAAAGCACAGGCTGATTTTTATATAGACACGTCCAGAAGCTCAACAGCTCAATTTAAGGAAAGGCTTTATTCCATATTCCTTGGAAATAACGAGTTTATGCATATTGACGTTCAGTCGTTCGGGTTCAAGTTCGGTGCAATGAGCGAGGGCGACCTTGTATTTGACGTAAGGTGTCTGCCTAATCCGTTTTATGTACCTGAGCTTAAGAACAAAACAGGTCTTGACAAGGACGTTTATGATTATGTTTTGAGCTTTGACGAAGCCAAAGTGCTTCTAGGCAAGCTAACAGATCTTATCGACTATCTCATACCTCTTTACGAAAAAGAGGGCAAGTCACAGCTTGTTATAGCGTTCGGCTGTACGGGCGGAAAGCATAGGAGCGTTACCTTTGCAGAAGCAGTTGCGGAGCATCTGAGAAAGCAAGGTCACAGGATAAGAATAACACACAGAGATATAAATAATCAGTAAGGCGGTTTGAAAGTTGGAGGACGTATCCTTTTCATACAGAGCAAAAGAAGAAATAATCAGCAAGATAAATTCAAAGCCAAAGGCTGACGTGTGCATGATGGGTATGCTCACGTACTGTAACTGCCTGTCAGATGATGAGATATCTTTTCTCACTGAAAACAAAGCGGTAGCAGACTTTTTCGTGTTGAACACTGGCAGGATAACCGGTAATGAAAACGCAGTGTTAGTCACAGAGCAGAAAAAGCGAAACGGCGTTGTGCTTTATGCTTTGGATATTCCTGAGCGTGAGGACAGGCTCACACTTCTTGACTATTTCAGAATGGATAAGAGCAGGCGTTTGGAAGAAGCTGACCTGCCTAAAGAGAAGTTTTATCCACAGCTCGTGGCTGGTATATTTCTTGCCTGCGGTTCGGTGAACAATCCTGAGAAAAAATATCATATGGAGTTCGTTATGCCAACGATAGAGCTTTGCAATGATTTTGGTATGCTGCTTATAGATAATTACGATATCACTCCAAAGCACGTTGAACGTAAGAACGCACAGATAGTTTACATAAAAGAGTCTGAGAATATCATAGATATGCTTACTCTTATGGGTGCGCCTATGTGTTCGCTTGAACTTATGAACGTAAAAATGATGAAAGATATGCGCAACAAGATAAACCGTGCGGTGAATTGCGATAACGCCAATATAGAGAAGTCGCTGAAAGCAGCGGAAAAGCAGATAAGCGATATCGAGCTTATAGACGAAACAGTGGGGCTTTATTCTCTTCCTGATAATTTGCAGGAGATAGCTGAGCTTAGATATAATAATCCTGACTTCAACCTTAAAGATCTTGGTGCAGCCATAGATCCTCCTATCTCACGTTCTGGGGCAAACCACAGATTGCAGAAGATAGCAGAGATAGCTGACAGGATAAGAGTTGAAAAAGGTCTTGCACTGAAAGAGGAATGAAAATGCCTGAGTTTGTACATCTACATCTTCATAGTGAATATTCGCTCCTTGACGGCGCCTGCCGTATCAAGGAGCTTGTTTTGCGTATAAAGGAGCTTGGTCAGAAAGCAGTTGCGGTCACAGACCATGGAAATATGTTTGCGGCAGTGGAGTTTTACAACGAATGTCTTGCTCAGGGCATAAAGCCTATAATAGGCTGTGAGGTGTATGTTGCACCAAGAACACGATTTGACAAGCTAGCGAAAATAGATAGTTCGCCTTACCACCTTGTGCTTCTGTGCGAAAACAACGAGGGTTATCAAAATCTTATAAAGCTTGTTTCGGCGGCATATACAGAGGGCTTTTACAGCAAACCGAGAGTAGATGTTGAACTGCTTGAAAAATATCATAATGGGCTTATCTGTCTGTCGGCTTGTCTTGCGGGTGAGATACCCAGAAAGCTTACCAATGGCGATTATGAGGCTGCAAAGCAGACTGCTCTTAAATATCGTGATATATTCGGCAGGGATAATTACTTTATAGAGCTTCAAAATCATAAGTTTGCAGACCAGCAGAGAATATTGCCTATGCTTATAAAGCTTTCACGAGAAACAGGAATACCGATGGTCTGCACCAATGACGCACACTATCTCAGACGTTCAGACGCTAATGCGCAACGTGTGCTAATGTGTATCTCAACAGGCACGACACTAGACGACCCAAGCAGGCTTGAATTTCCGACAAACGAGTTTTATGTAAAGTCAGCAGAAGAAATGGCGGAGCTTTTTCCCTCTCAGCCTGAGTCGCTGGAGAATACAGTAAAGATAGCTGACAGATGTAATGTAAGCTTTGAGTTTGGCAAAACAAAGCTTCCGTATTTCCATATAGACGGTGTTTCAGATAACGAAAAGTTTCTCCGTGATATGTGCATGAAAGGGCTTTATAAACGTTATGAAAAGCCAACAAAAGAGGCTTTGAAACGTGTTGACTATGAGCTTGACGTTATAACGAGAATGGGATATACTGACTATTATCTTATAGTATGGGATTTCGTGCATTATGCAAAGACCCACGGTATACCTGTTGGCTGCGGACGTGGTTCAGGTGCAGGAAGTCTGTGTGCTTATTGTATTGGTATAACAGGCATTGACCCGCTAAAATATGATCTGCTTTTTGAACGTTTTCTTAATCCAGAAAGAGTTTCCATGCCTGACTTTGATATAGATTTCTGCATGGAAGGCAGACAGCGTGTTATTGATTACGTTGTGGAGAAATACGGCTCTGACCATGTGGCGCAGATTGCGACCTTTGGCACGCTTGCAGCAAAGCAGGCAGTGAGAGATGTGGCAAGAGCAATGGGTCTGCCTTATCAGACAGGAGATATGCTTGCAAAGAAGATTCCGAGAGGACAGCCGCTGAAATATTCCATAGAGAATATACCTGAGCTTAGTTCCCTTTATAAGACTGATATGAAGATACGACAACTTCTTGATATTGCCATGAGCGTCGAGGGTATGCCACGAAACGTGTCCACCCACGCAGCAGGCGTTGTTATCACAAAAGAACCTGTGGATTTTTATGTGCCGCTCTATGCCCGTGACGGACAAGTTTCCACACAGTATACAATGACAGTGCTTGAACGATTGGGACTTCTTAAAATTGATTTTCTCGGACTCCGCAACCTTACCATTATAGACCACTGCCGAAAGCAGGTGATAGAAACTCACCCTGATTTTGACTTGGAGAAGATACCTCTTGATGACAAGAAGGTATATGAAATGCTGTCACAGGGCAAAACGGAGGGCGTTTTCCAGTTTGAAAGTGCAGGAATGACGGCGACTGTCATGAAGCTTCGCCCTGAAAGATTAGAGGACCTCATCGCTGTTATCTCTCTTTATCGTCCAGGACCTATGGACTCGATCCCAACATATATCAGAAACCGCCATGAACCTGACAGGATAGTGTATAAGCACCCATTGCTCAAAGGCATACTTGAAGTGACATACGGCTGTATAGTTTATCAGGAGCAGGTAATGCAGATATTCCGCACACTCGCAGGATATTCATACGGCAGAGCGGATATCGTAAGGCGAGCAATGGCTAAAAAGAAAGCGGCTGTTTTGGAAAACGAGCGAAAAGCGTTTATCTACGGTGAGAAAGGGCAGTGCTGCGGTGCAGTGGCAAACGGTGTGCCCGCTAATGTTGCCAATGAGATATTTGACGAAATGACCTCTTTTGCAAGCTATGCCTTTAACAAATCCCATGCGGCGGCTTATGCAACCATCGCATATCAGACAGCGTATTTAAAATGTCATTTCTATAAAGAATACATGGCGGCACTTATGACTATCACGCTTCTTGACAGCACCGATAAGCTTTACGGCTATATCGCAGATGTTGGCAAAAGCGGCGTTAAAATTTTACCGCTGGATATAAATAAGAGCGAAAGCGGTTTTGTGGCAGAGCCTGAGGGAATACGCTTTGCACTTCTTGCGGTTAAGTCGCTTGGTGAGGGGGCTATCGACAGGATAGTTTCTGAGCGTAAATCAGGTGGAGAGTTTCGTTCGCTTCAAGACTTTTGTACACGAGTTTCGGGCAGAGATATCCACCTGAGAACAGTGGAAGCACTTATAAAGAGCGGAGCTTTTGACGGTTTTGGATACACCAGACGTGAACATCTCAATGCTTGCGAGGACATAATGAAAAGCGTAACTCGGTCAGACGGAAGTGTGATTGAGGGTCAACTTGACTTGTTTGGCATGGGTTCTGCTTTGCCAATGGAAAAGAAGATAGAACGCTGCGGCGAGTTTGACGAGCAGCAGCTTCTTGAATTTGAGCATGAAGCTCTTGGTATGTATATATCAGCCCACCCTATAGACCGTTTTGAGTGTGTGATTTCAGCCACAAGGTGCGTCACCTCTGCACAGCTCATAAAAGCCTGTACAGACGAGGGCGGAATGGCTGATAAACGTTTCGCTGATGGGGCGGAAGTAGACTATGCAGGAATGGTCAGGGGCAGAAAAATGCTAAAGACCAAAAAAGGCGATATGATGTGTTTTGTGGAGCTTGAAGACAAGTTCGGAACATTAGAGATAGTGGTTTTTCCGTCAGTTTTTCAAACTATGGGAGGCCTTATAAAAGACAGAGCGCTTCTACACGTCAAAGGCAAGATATCATGCAAAGAGGAAGAAGAACCTAAGATACTTGCGGATATGCTCGAGCCTGTCGATAGATTTTGCTCATTACAGCTTCAAAGGGATATTTGCGTAAGGCTTGTTTCAAGAGATGCAGAGGGCATAAAGGCTGTTAGAACTATAGCCGAGAAATACAGAGCACAGACTGGTTCAAAGTTTGCGGTATTTTTCAGCGATATACGCAAAATGACAGGCATAAAGTCTGTTCATGCTGTGAAAATGTGTCCTGAACTGCTCGTCGAACTTGAAAACAGACTGGGTGCTGAAAACGTGGTATTTATGGACAGAAAAGGAGAATAAAAATGGAGCCAAGAACATATAAGGTAACAAAAATTGACGGCGATTATGCACATCTTCTCAATGTGGACACAGGCGAAGATCTTCTTATGGCAAGAGCGCTTTTGCCTGACGAAACAGACGAAGGAACAATGCTTCACTGGGAAAATTTCATTTATACGGTAATAGAATAAGTGTATTTATGAAATTCTTGTGAAAAGTATGGAAATCTGCACAGGAATGTGATATACTATATTATTATCGTGTTATCACGAAAAATTTTAGCGTGAAAACGCTTGAAGGAGTAATCAAATGGCTGTATCTTATAGTAGGGAAGAACTCGGCAGAGGGATATCTCTTACAAGAATATATGACAAGAAATTCAAGTCAAACTGCGTGAAGATAGCATTTATATCACCGCTGAACGAAAAAACAGCCTGCGTAAATGCAATGCTTCAAACAGTGCTTGTGACATCAAATGCGGAGATACCTTCACGAACAAAGCTTACATCTACACTAACAGGACTTTACGGCTCAAGTATCGGCACCAACTGTGGTACCATAGGCGACTATCAGTCTGTCGGTCTGTCTGCAAGCTTTATCGGCGACGATTATACTATAGACGGCGAAGTAATATCCGTTCAGGTTGTAAGACAGCTTTTGAACTGTCTGCTCAGACCGCACCTTGTTGACGGAAAGTTCTGTGAGAAGTATTTTACTTTGAGAAAGCAGGAGCTTATCGACGCTATTGTTGCCACTGTCAATGACAAGCGTGGCTATGCACTTTTGCAGGCTAAAAAGCTTATCTTTGAGGGCGAACCTGCGGCTGTGTCTGCAATCGGAACTGTGGAGCTTGCTGAGAACATAACTCAGGAGGATTTGTTAAGACAACACAAAAAGCTTCTTGAAAGTGCAAAGATAGAGATAACCATATCAGGCGGCGGAAACACGTCTGCTGCGGAAAAGCTTATAAGAGATGAAATGGCTGCTCTTATAAGAGTTTCACCTGTGGAGAAGATAGACTACAGACACAATTCACCTGCAAAGGCAGAGCCTGTTTATAGAGAGCTTAAAATGCAGGTAAGCCAAAGCAAAATGGTCATGGCATTTAAGTCGGATTATGAGGATATCTACACCGCAAAGCTTTTCTGTATGCTTCTCGGAGCAACGCCTTTTTCAAAGCTTTTTGCGAATGTGAGAGAAAAGCTCAGCCTTTGCTATTATTGTTCCTCTGCATATGTCGACAGAAAGGGCACGCTTTTTATCGATAGTGGCGTTGAAAGCTGTAACATAGAAAAGGCAAGAAAAGCCATTGAAGAGCAGCTTGAGGCGATATGCGACGGTGACTTTACAGATGAGGAGCTTGAAAACACAAAGAAATCTCTTTGCGGCGGCTTCAAGTCGAACTATGACAGCATATATGATATCATGGGCTGGTATGCGGCACAGAATACACGAAACACGGCTTTCACCCCTGAGGAGATAAACGAGCGGATAGCAAAGCTTACCCGTGAGGACATAATAAGCTGTGCAAAGACTTTTAAGTCTGATACTGTTTTCGTTATCAGGGGAGAGGAAAAGGAGGACTGTGATGAATAAGGAGATCGTAAAGAGCGAACGACTGGGCGAGAGCTACAGCGTTTTTCATCACCCGTCAGGACTTGACGTGCTTGTGTGGAAAATGGAGGGCTTCACAACTACAGAAGCCATATTTGCCACAAAGTACGGCTCAATTTACAACTGTTTCAAGACCAAGGACAGCAAAGATTTCATCACCGTGCCTGAGGGCATAGCCCATTTTCTTGAGCATAAGCTTTTTGAAAACGAGGACACAGATGTTTTTGACTTATATGCAAAAACTGGTGCCAACGCAAACGCTTTCACGTCTTTTGATGAAACTGCATATACGTTCAGTTGCTCGGAAAACTGGGAGGATTCTCTTGAAATACTTCTTGACTTTGTTCAGAAGCCATATTTTACAGAGCAATCTGTGGCTAAGGAGCAGGGAATAATCGGTCAGGAAATAAAAATGTGTGCAGATTCTCCTGAAAGACAGTGCTTTTATAATCTGCTGAAAGCTCTGTATGTAAACCACCCTATAAAGATAGATATTGCAGGAACTGTTGATACTATTGCTGAGATAACTCCTGATCTTCTTTATAAGTGTTACTACACTTTCTATAATCTTCATAACATGGTCCTTGCCATTGCAGGAAATGTTGACGAGGATAAGGTCATGGAAATATGCGATAAAATGTTGAAACCATGCGAGAATATGGAGCTTGAAACAAAGCTCCCTGATGAACCTGAGAATGTAGCGCAGAAAAAGATATTTCAGAGCTTCCCTGTGGGTCTGCCACTTTTCAATATCGGCTTCAAGTGCAAGCCTTATGAGGGCAGAGAACTTTTCAAAAAGGCTGGAACAGCGTCAGTTGCGCTTCATCTGCTCATAGGCTCGTCTTCGCCACTTTATAAGCAGCTTTTTGACGACGGACTGATAAATTCGCAGTTCGGCGTGGAAGTTTTCACAAGCGGTGGCGTGTTCTCGCCAATAATTTCAGGCGAATCCCATGACCCCGAAGAGCTTTATCGCCGTTATCTAGCTGAGATAGAGCGTGTAAAGACAGAGGGCTTTGACAAGTCGCAGTTTGATATGATAAAGCGTTCTATGTACGGCGAAATAGTAAGAGGAATGAATAATCCTGAAAGAGCAGCAGATTATCTTGCAGAAAGCTATTTTGAAAACTCTGACGCTTTCTATGAAGCACAGGTTCTTGCAGAAATGACTGTGGAGGATTGCGAAAACGCCGTAAGAGAAATGTTCGACCCTGAAAAGTCGTCTATCTCCGTGGTAGATAATAAGTAGGTATTTTGAGCCACAGACTCAGTGAAAGGAATGATAAATTTATGACAGCATTGCAGTTTCTTGCCGACTCTTCGGCAAATGACGCAATAAGGGAAAAACTCAGAGAGTTTCCGAACAGAGTTTATTTCCCCAATTTCGGAAAGGGTGACAATATCTTTAAAGAGGGTATTGATATCGACAGGGTGCTTTTTACAGTGCCAGGCACGAATTTCAAGATATATTGGTATGGTTTTTTAATAACCATCGGTATTCTTCTTGCGATGATATACGGCTTCAGAAGAATGAAGACCGTAGGCATCGACCCTGACAGAGCGACAGATTCCGTTATCGGCGGACTTATTGGAGCTATCTTTGGCGCAAGATTTTATTATATCATCTTTAATACAGAGGGCATGAAATTCTCAGAGTTTTTCGATATTCGTGACGGAGGTCTTGCTATCTACGGCGGACTTATCGGTGCGATACTTGTAGGTGGAATAATCGCAAAAATAAGAAAGCTGAAGCTTACTGCGCTTCTTGATGTGGTCGCACCATGCTTTCTTATCGGTCAGTGTATCGGACGCTGGGGCAACTTCTTCAATCAGGAGGCCTTCGGTGCAAATACAAAGCTTCCTTGGGGCATGATAAGCAACACCACAATGGAATATATCTCAAATCATTATGACGAGCTTGGCGGCAAAGTATCGGCTCTTGACCCTATCCACCCATGCTTCCTTTATGAATCTATTTGGTGTCTTATTGGATTTATAATCCTGCATTTCTATCTTAAACACCGCAAGTTTGACGGCGAAGTATTCCTTATGTACACAGGCTTGTACGGTCTTGGAAGATTTTTCATCGAGGGTCTGAGAACAGATTCGCTCTATCTTGGAAACATAAGAGTATCACAGCTTGTTGCAGGCACTTGTGTTCTTGCTTCACTTGTACTTATAATCGTGTTCAGAGGTATCACAAAGAGGAACAGCGACTATAAACTGTTCGTTGACACTGAGCTTTCAAAGGCACAGCTTGAGCAGTATAACAGCTATAATGATATGCAGAAGGAAAAGAAAGAGCTTAAACATAAGATAAAAGAGGCTAAGGATAAGGGCGAAAGCTTTATTGAGCTTCAAAAAGAATATGACGAAAAATTTGGCAAGCAGGCTCAAAAAGACAAGCTTAAAGAAGCCGAGGAAAAGGACAAGGAGTCACACACCAAAGCCGAGACAGAGTATAAGTCTATCCTTGGTGACGATAACGATGAGGACAGCGAAGTAAAAGATACAGATGAAAAGGATACGGAGGAAGAATAAATGGGACAGATAATTGACGGCAAGGCAGTATCAGCCAAGGCCAAGGAAGAAATAAGACTTGAAACAGAGAAGCTTAAAGAGCAGGGCATAGAGGTAGGTCTTGCAGTGGTCATCGTAGGTGATGATCCTGCTTCACAGGTCTATGTAAGAAACAAGGAAAAGGCTTGCGAAACTGTGGGCTTTAATTCATTCAAGTATGCTCTCCCTGCGGAAACAACAGAAGAAGAGCTTCTCGACCTTGTTAAAAAGCTCAATGATGACGACAGAGTGGACGGAATACTCGTTCAGCTCCCACTGCCAAAGCACCTTGACGATAAGGTGATAATAAATAACATCAGACCTGACAAGGACGTTGACGCTTTCCACCCTGTAAATGTGGGCAAGATAATGATAGGCGATTACAGTTTTCTGCCATGCACACCTGCCGGCGTTATGGAGCTTATCAAGTCAACAGGCACTGACATTGCAGGCAAGGAGTGTGTAGTGGTTGGCAGAAGCAATATCGTTGGTAAGCCACAGGCTATGTTGTTGCTGCACAATAACGGCACTGTAACTATATGCCACTCAAAGACAAAAGATCTTAAAGAAGTTTGCCAGAGAGCAGATATACTGGTGGCGGCTGTTGGCAGACCAAAGATGATAACCGCTGATTATATCAAGGAGGGCGCAGTAGTTATCGACGTTGGTATGGATCGTGATGAAAACGGCAAGCTTTGCGGTGACGTTGATTTTGAAGACTGCAAGGATAAGGCTTCATTTATCACACCTGTTCCGGGCGGAGTTGGCCCTATGACCATTGCAATGCTTATGAGAAACACACTCACAGCAGGCAAGGCTCACCATGGCATAGAATAGTTGTAAAATTTCTGTTAAGTCTATTTACAATTTGTCTGAAATAATGTATAATATATGAGTTGCTTACTGCAACATATCCATGCAACAGAATATGGGTCACGCCCGTAAGTGGGAAAGTTACCTGCCATATTCTTTTACATCGGAAATATTTTATCGAAAGAGGTACAAAAAATGCTTAGAAAAGACGAAAAGACAGCTGTTATCGAAGCTAACAGAACTCACGAAACAGACACAGGTTCACCTGAGGTACAGATCGCTATCCTTACAAAGAGAATCAGCGACCTTACAGAACATCTTAAGACACACAAGAAGGACAACCACTCAAGAAGCGGTCTGTTCAAAATGATCGGTAAGAGAAGAAATCTCCTCAACTACCTCAAGAAGAAGGATATCGAAAGATATAGAGCTACTATCGAAAAGCTGGGTATCCGTAAGTAATCATGTAACTGACATCAAGGCAGAGGCATTTATTGCCACTGCCTTTTGGTGTTTATTTGAACTGTAGGTGAAAGGTAACTTAGCATTAAACAGAATGTATGAAGCTCGTATGTCCTGTTTATTGCTAATGCTTTCACCATACAGAAAAAACTAAATTTCTAAAATGGAGGAAAGACAATGTTTGAGAATTTCAAAACTTTTGAAACGACATATGCAGGCAGACCTGTAGTAGTTGAAACAGGTAAGACCTGCGGACTTGCTAACGGTTCTTGCTGGGTAAGATACGGTGAAACGGTTGTAATGGCTAACGTTACAGCTTCCGCAAAGCCAAGAGAGGGTGTTGACTTTTTCCCACTTTCAGTTGACTTTGAGGAGAAAATGTATGCAGTAGGCAGAATACCAGGTTCTTTCACAAAGAGAGAAGGCAAGGCTTCTGACAAGGCTATCCTTGCTTCAAGATGTGTAGACAGACCTATTAGACCTCTTTTCCCAAAGGATATGAGAAATGACGTTTCAGTTGTTATGACAGTTCTTTCTGTTGACCCTGACAACTCACCTGAGATCACAGGTATGATAGCTACATCTATCGCACTTTCTATCTCTGATATCCCTTGGAACGGACCTGTTGCTTCTATCAACGTAGGTTACGTTGACGGCGAACTCGTTCTTAACCCAACTCTTGAGCAGAGAGCTAAGAACAGACTTAACCTTACTGTTGCAGGCTCTGCTGAAAAGATCGTTATGATCGAAGCAGGTGCAGACCAGATTCCTGACGATCTTATGCTCAAGGCTATCATGACAGGTCATGAAGAGATAAAGAAAATGGTAGCTTTCATCAACGATATCAAGGCTCAGATCGGTAAGCCTAAGTTCGAGTTCGAGTCAATGGAAGTTGACCACGATCTGTTCGACGCTGTTGAAGCAATGGTAGGCGAGCAGGTAAAGGTCGCTCTTGATACAGATGATAAGAGAATTCGTGACGAAAGACTCAAGCCTATCTATGAGGCAGTTCACGCAAAATTTGACGAGATTTATCCAGAAAGCGAAGCTCTCATTGACGAGTGCCTTTATAAGACACAGAAGTTCATTGTTCGCCGTTGGTTACTCGATGAGCAGAAGCGTGTTGACGGCAGAGGAATGGACGATATCCGTCCTCTCGCATCAGAGGTTGGCGTAATTCCGAGAGTTCACGGTTCGGGTATGTTCACAAGAGGACAGACTCAGGTTCTCACAATCGCAACACTCGGTCCTGTTTCCGACAAACAGCTCCTTGACGGCATTGACGGTGAAACAGAAAAGAGATATATCCACCACTACAACTTCCCAAGCTACTCAGTCGGCGAAACAAAGCCAAGCCGTGGTCCGGGCAGAAGAGAAATCGGTCACGGTGCTCTTGCAGAAAGAGCTCTCGTTCCTGTAATTCCTTCGGTAGAAGAATTCCCGTATGCACTTCGCCTTGTTTCGGAAGTTCTTTCTTCAAACGGTTCAACTTCACAGGGTTCAATCTGCGGTTCAACTCTTGCTCTTATGGACGCAGGTGTTCCGATTAAGGCTCCTGTTGCTGGTATCTCATGCGGTCTTATCACAGAGGGCGACCGTTGGATGACAATGGTTGATATTCAGGGTCTTGAGGACTTCTTCGGTGATATGGACTTTAAGGTAGCAGGTACACATGACGGTATCACAGCTATTCAGATGGACCTCAAAATCAGCGGTCTTACTCCCGAAATGGTTAAAGAGGCTCTTGCCAAGACTCACAAGGCTCGTAACTATATCCTTGACGAAGTAATGCTCAAGACTATTGCAGAGCCGAGAGAAGAGCTTTCAAAGTACGCTCCCAAGATGTTCACAACAACAATTCCTGCTGACAAAATCAGCGAGGTTATCGGTAAGAGCGGTAAGGTTATCAAGGAAATTCAGGCTGAATGCGAAGTTAAGGTTGACATTGAGGAAGACGGCGAACTCGGACAGGTATTTGTTTCGGGTATTGATTCCGACAAGTGTAAGCGTGCAATCGAAATCATCAACACAATCGCTGTTGATCCTGAGCCGGGTGCAATGTACCTCGGTAAGGTTACCCGTATTATGGACTTCGGTGCTTTCGTTGAAATCGCTCCGGGTAAGGAAGGTCTTGTTCACATTTCTCAGCTTGATGTTAAGCGTACAGAGAATGTAACAGATGTTGTTAATGTAGGCGACATTATCCGTGTTAAGGTAATGGAAATTGACGATAAGGGCAGACTCAACCTCTCTCGCCGTCAGGTTCTTATTGATGTTGACGGTCTTGTTCCCGAAAACGACATTGACGCAGAAAGAGCAGCTCGTCCACGCAGACCTCACAATGACCGCAGAGGCGGCTTTAACAGAAACAACAGAAAGTAATTTTGTAATCTGAAATCTAATATTTTTTAATATTTATACAAACAGTCCCTTTCAATTTGCAAATGCATTGAAAGGGACTGTTTTGTTAATTGAAAATTGAAAGTGGAAAATCATGCTTTGGTGGGTAAATGTCATACACTCAAAATATTAAAAACTAAAATAAAAAGCGGTGGTCAATGCCACCGCTAAATTAATGCAATTATTTAGTTTGCATATCTTGAAAGATT
>OICI01000431.1_pt1 | contig 13535 bp, 8 predicted proteins | sample 1581261 | NCBI WGS metagenome assembly OICI01 (sample SAMEA3882520, study PRJEB24775) | human gut metagenome | biome: human-associated habitat; feature: intestine environment; material: feces | place: Netherlands | collected 2009/2010 | reverse complement strand
TCATGATCGCATTGGAGATGAATTTGAACGTGTAATCTTCTCCCTGTCCGTACAGTCCGAATATGATCGGATTGTATATGATTCCCGGTTTATTGGAGGACTCCCGCACTCCTAAATATTCAGACATCACATATTTGCTGTATCCATAATCATCTTTCGGGATCACGGTTCCTATCGTATCCTCTTTTACTTTTACAAGGTCTCTTGCCTTGTTGTACTGCGCACCGCTTCCAAAATTGATTAGCTTCATGCCGTCTTTTAAACAGCGTTCCATATTGAAAAACATTTTTAAGTTGTTGCCGATGACATCCGGTGCTGCTACGTCATAGCCTGTCTTTCTCGAACCGCCCTGGTTCGCACAGTGGAATACCACATCTATGTTTTCTTTCTCAAAAAACTCCGTCACCGCCTGCTCGTCTAACAGACTGAACTGCTCGCGGGTAATCGGATATACTGTATATTTGTCCTGCAGATGGGCGGTCAGTGCCTTGCCTACAAAGCCTCTCGCACCCATGATCGCTATCTTTTTCATGTTGTTTCTCCTTGAAGTCATACTAAGCGTAATTATCCATAATCTTTATTATTATATTTGATTCTTCCATATAATTCAAGTCATTCGGAGTGGGTTCATATAAAATTAAGAAAGAGAGGGCGGTGAGTCCCCGGTACGGAACGTGTGTGAAGGATAAGAAGTGCTACGGATTCCGCACGATAATATATTGGTTCCTGACGCAGCCGACCTCGATTCGCCATCCATGGCTCAGCTCGGTCTTTGGCAGACTTCCTGTCTGCCAACTGCTGTTTTCGTCGGAATCCAAGCACTTCTAATCCTTTACACAATGTTCCGTACCGGGGACTCATCCGCCGTACTGTAGTAGGTGGGAACGCTGTGGTATTAATAAGAAATAAATATCTGAAAAAGTCATGACAATCGACAATCTCCTGAACATCGTTAAAAATTTCACTATGATACCGCTTTTGTAGGATGACATCCCGCTCCTGTCAGATCCCACCCTGACATTTTGCGAGGCTTTCGTCATGACGAGCTTCTTAGCAGTCCTCTCTTTCCTGCCTGTCTGAGTCCGTAGGACGAGTTGCAGGAAAAGAGGACGAATCAGCGGAAGCGAGGAATAGAAAACTTGACCAACTCCCACAATTTCGCTATGATACCCTTAGATAAATTACAGGAGGATACAAAGATAAATGAAACAGTACAAGGCAATTTTATTTGACTTAGACGGCACGCTGCTGGATACCTCGGAAGGTGTGATCAGCAGTGTACAGTATACGATAGACACTCTTGGATATGAAAAGTTAGATGTGGGACAGATGCGAAGTTTTATCGGACCGCCGGTACACAGACGTTTACGGGAGATTTACGGAATCAGCGAAGAGGAATCCCTGCGTGCGATGAATATTTTCCGTTCCCATTACGGTGGCGATGATCTGTTAAAAGCCCATGCCTATGAGGGCATGAAGGATTTACTCCTCTATCTGCATGAAAAAGGCTATCAGCTTGGCGTTGCAACCTACAAGCGTGAGGACATGGCAAAACGTGTATTGGAGCATTGCGGCATTGCTTCCTGTTTTGATTCGATCCACGGTTCGGATGCCGCCGGAAAATACTCCAAAGCAGATGTTGTCCGCAACTGCATCCACGCACTGGGTATAGATGATCCTGCGGATGCGGTGCTGGTGGGTGACAGTGACAACGATGCGATCGGTGCACATGAGATCGGTCTTGGATTCGTCGGCGTGACCTACGGTTTTGGTTTTTCTTCCAAAGAAGATGTACTTGCCTTTGAACCGGATGCCGTTGCTGCCGATGTAGCACAATTAAAGGAGCTCTTCTAATCCGGAAGAGCTCCTTTTATTCTTATTTTATTTTTATGCTGTTCTATCAGCACTCTTATAAAATTCACGATATTATCGATCAGCAGCAATCCTGCAAAGACAAACATTGCAATATTCGTCGCTGTCAATGTAATGTTGACTCCCTTTTTTGTCATCAACTGGAACGGATTGAGTATGACGATCATTGAAAGCATATATAAAATATCCAGCCAGTTGTGTTCTTCTTCATTGAAAAAGAGAACTACGATCGGGAACAGGTACAATCCACAGTAAAATCCGCTGTTGGTTGGCAGTAAGATAATAATGGAAACTAACATCGCCGCCTTTTTCCACCAGGTTTTCTGCTTGGAAATGACGATGATCCCTATGATCGCTAAAATATAGAAAATAATCTTTAACACTTCATTCCACATATCTCTGGTGTCCCCACTCTTCATCTGAGAGAGGAAGAACAGATAGCCAAAACGCGGGTTATGTGTAAACATATATTTTTCGCCGTTTTCACCGAGATTTACCAGCCATTGCGTGATATTATACTTAAATCCGGTTCCGATCAGGGCAAACGGGCCAAAGCAGAACAGCAGTCCGTAGATCATCAGACGTATCGCTTCTTTCCAGCGTTTTTCCCAGATCAGCAGGATTCCGAAAATTGCAGGATATCCCTTGATCGCCGCTGCAAAGGCAAGTGCGATAAACGCCCATTCCCGCAGCACTTTATTTTCACTCTGGTAATGCTCGATAAAGCACACCATTCCGATGACTGCAAGATAGATCACATTTCCACGCTCATAGGAAAACAGTGCGATCCCGGAAAATGCCAGTGCCAGTGTCATCAGCCACTTTGTTACCGGTTTTCCTTTTTTCATCTGGAACAACTGGATAAACATGATCAGGATCATCAATAGCATGACATAGTTTGCGATCGTCAGGTTTGTCGTCCACATTCCGACATCTACGCCGTCATCCCGATACTCTGCAAAATTCACTGCTTTTGCCAGCCAGTAAAAAATCAGATAGGTCAGTGGAAAATAACCTTTTTCCGATGGTCCGTTCAATGCATTGAAATACGGATCATGCCATGCCGAGTAACGGAGTACGTTGATGTAATCAGCAAAGTAGTCACTCGTTTTTCTGAAAAAGACATTCCACTGTGTACCCTTGTCATCATGGAATAACCAGTACAGGAACAAACCTATCAGAATTGCCATCAAAACATAAAAAATATATTCCAGTTTTAATTTTTCTTTTTTCATACCCTCAACCACTACTGTAATTTATTTGCCTGATACTCCGCTCTGTCTAAGAATGGGAACATATCATCAATTGGCGGTGATACGATCTTACCGTCCGGCAGTACCTTAGAAGATAATTTCGGCGCAAAATTCTGTACTTCATCTAAAATTGCCTCGCACAGTACAGGACCGTCTGTATTCAGAACCTCCTGTAATTTCTCTTCAATACCGTCTAACGAATCAATCTTGAAATACCGGAATCCGAAGGTATCTGCCAATTTATCAAACGGTGGGAAGTTCACACCATTGCCGTCGCAGACTCCTACCAGTCCGTTTTTAAACAGATTGTTCTGTGTCTGGCGGATCGAATGATAACCGTTGTTATTCAGTACAAACAGTTTCATATTGCAGTTGTTGTAGCGGATCGTCTGCAGTTCCTGAAGGTTCATCATCAGACTTCCATCTCCGTCTAAACAGATGACTCTCTTTTCTCCTTCTGCAATGCAGGCACCTAATGCTGCCGGCAGTCCATAGCCCATGCTGGCACATCCGGAATTGGTAAAGAGTCTCTGACCTTTTTTGATCTCTGCTGCCTGGAAAGAAACTACACAGGCACTTCCGTTTCCGGTTACAACGATATCGTTCTCTTCTAATCCTTCAAAAAGTTTTTTCATAAAGACATATGGATTTACCGGAGATTTCTTCTCATAGTATTCCGGTAATACTGCCGGGTATTTTTTATTGGTTGCCTGACAGAACTCTAACCATTTTTGATGCTCCTCATTTTCCACGGAAACATCTGCCTTTAACAATTCCTGTAACAAATCTTTGACATCGGCATGTACTTTCATATCCGGGAAAATGGTCGGCTTGTTCAATTCGTTTTTATCAATATCTACAACGATCTTAAATGCCTTTTTCGCCCAGTCTTTATAGTTGTAACTGATCTGTCGGATGTTCAGACGGCATCCTAAGGTCAGTACCAGATCTGCATTTTCTACCGCAAAGTTACCACCGCGTGTTCCAACGGTGCTTGGTCTTCCGACAAATAACGGATGTGCATCCCATAAGACATCATGGGCATTCCATGCAGTTACTACAGGTATATTTAATTTTTCGATAACTTCAATAAATTCCTTGTGCGCATCGCCAAGACGGATTCCCGTACCTGCTAAGATCAGCGGACGTTTTGCTGCTTTGATCTTTTCTAAAATCTCCACAGCGGTAGCTGCTTCTACCTTTGGCGGAATCTCTTCGGCACATTCGGATTTGTCAAAATGTTTCAGGTCATCAGTATCTACGATGGCTGCCTGGATATCTAACGGCACATCTAACCACACAGGGCCGCCTCTGCCTGCTTTGCTTAAGTATAATGCCTTTTCTAAATGATATGCGATCTCGTTTGCTTCTACGATCATATGTGCATATTTTGTCATTGGTTTAACACTTTCCACGATCTGATATTCCTGATCGCCTAACTGACGTACCGGAACATCGGTAGACCATGTCGTCGTCTCTCTTTTTACCTGGCCGGACACGATGAACATCGGAATGGAATCTAACCATCCGCCCAATACACCGGTCAATGCATTCGTTCCTCCCGGACCGCTGGTAACGCAGACTGCGGCTAATTTGTTGGTCAGTCTGGTATAACCTTCTGCCGCAACAGAACATCCCTGCTCATTGTGGTTAAATACACAATGCAGCCCTTCCTTATGGCCAAAACTGTCATCTAAATGCATGGCTCCGCCACCGGTAATCATAAACATCGTATCAATTCCGTTATCCACAAGAAAATCTGCGATATAATCTGATACTTTCACTTTCATTTGCTTATCTCCTCACTACTCTGCATACAATGAGTCTGTAATAAACTCCATCTCCAGCTCATCTGACAATGTCTTTAATACTGTGCAGACATACTCATTTAAAGATTCTGCCTGTTTTTTGCTGAATTTATATTCCATGTTCGGGTTCACATAATTCTTTCTTCGATCCCCCATATATCCATCAAAGCCGCCCAATGCAACTTTCTTTACGCCAAGGCGGATCATGACCTTCAACAGCATGATAAAGGAATTGTCGATGATCTCTGCATCCTCATCTAAGAGTGTTGCATATTTTAAGGTATAGTCAAATTTTCCGCTTGTTTTTGTTACATTTGACGTTGCGATCACTTTAAATTCGTCGCCTTTTTGCAGCAGCTCGGTTGCTAACTGCACATAACGCTTCGCATTACTGAGAAAAATATAATCCGGTTTAAACAATTCAGATACGAAGTTGATCGATACGATGATCGGATCGTTTTCTTTTACATAGGACTCAATACGGGCTTTCTGTTTTTCCACATTCATTCCCGGTCCTAAGAGCAGCACATTTCTTCCGGCAAATGCTTTTGTCAGCTCTGCCATGTCTGCCGTATCATCCACATCGACATTCTGATATTCTAAATAGAGGTTCTCTAAATAGTTCTTATCGTATAAAAGCTTCTTATCGCCCTCTAATTTTCCAAGGATCTGATTAATTGCCTTTACGGAAAGGGTTCTCTTATTCATCAGATCCGAAACATAGTTCGGATGGCAGTTGTTCAATGCCGCAATGAAGAAGAACATATTGTAACCCCAGGTTGCGGGCTTATAGAAATCCATGATATTCGCATCAATCGCTTCTAAGATCTGGCTGATATGGTAATCTTTTCCAAAGCAGTCATTTAAATGCATTGCCACTAACTCGATTGGTGCATTTCCGGCACTTTTTCCCATACCGTAAATACTTCCGTCTACTAACATCTCACGGTCTGTCTTCTGGGATGCCATCTCGATACAGTTCGCATAACCCATCTGAAAATTGTTATGACCATGATATCCGATCCCGATCTCAGGTGCTAAGTGTTCATTTAACAAATCAAAATAATGCTTTAAATTCTCCTGATGCATGAGTCCGTAAGTATCTACCATGGATACCGCATATGGTTTTACTTCGTTGGCAAGACGGATCAGATCCATCATTTCATCGTCTTCATAAGTTGTCACGGATACAAGCTGTGCAAAAACTTTATAACCGAGTTTTTTTATCTCTGCACAGTAAGCCAGCGCATCTTTTCTTAAATGTTTTTTAAAGATGACACGGATGCCGTCTAAAAAGCTCTCGCTGCAAGGTTTTATATTTTCCAGTTTACAGGTACCATAGTCGATCATTCCGACTACCATTGCCTGTTTTCTGTCCAGTCCGCCGTAAATCTTTTCTACGCTGTCCGTATCCGGCATAATGCTGCGATTGATATCAAATGGTCTTCTGTCATCTAAAAAACCGATTTCGATAATATCAATGTTTGCATCTACCATACGTTCAAACACACTTACAAGATTATTGTGTCCAAAATTCCAGTCATTTACATAACCGCCGTCACGCAGCGTACAGTCCAATAACTTGATCTCTCCCATGAATCTATCTCCTTACTGCTGATCTACAGCCTCTTTAATGGTCTTTGCCATATAATCGATCATTTCATCGGTCATTCCCGGATATACACCTACCCAGAACGTGTCATTCATAATTCTGTCTGTGTTTGTCAGTTCTCCGACAATGCGGTAACCCTCTCCGGTTGCTCTCATCTGGTCAAAGCATGGATGTTTTGTCAGGTTTCCGGCAAAGAGCATACGGGTCTGTACACCATGATTTTCCACATACTGTACGACTTTGTTTCTGTCTACGCCCTCTTTACAGGTGATCAAGAATCCAAACCAGCTTGGGCGGGAATTCTCACATGGTACCGGAAGAATCAGCTTATCCTCTGTTCCTGCAAGACCTGCTTTTAAGCGGTCAAAATTTTCTCTTCTTCTCTCTACGAATTTCGGGAATTTTACGATCTGTGCACATCCGACTGCTGCCTGCATATCGGTTGCCTTTAAGTTATATCCAAAATGTGAATATACATATTTGTGGTCATATCCTAACGGAAGTTCGCCATACTGTTTGTCAAAACGATGTCCGCAAAGGTTGTCCTGTCCGGATGCACATACGCAGTCACGTCCCCAGTCTCTCATAGAACGGATACATTTATTTAATAACGGATCATTGGTATAAACGGCTCCACCTTCGCCCATGGTCATATGATGTGGCGGATAAAAACTGGAAGTTCCGATATCACCAATGGTTCCTGTGAATTTCTCTTCTCCATCGATCACATATTTAGAACCAAGTGCATCACAGTTATCTTCTACAAGCCAGAGGTTATGCTTGTCACAGAATGCCTTTACTGCAGAAAGGTCAAATGGATTACCAAGTGTATGTGCAATCATTACAGCCTTTGTCTTGTCTGAAAGCGCATCCTCAAGCTTTGTAACATCAATGTTGTACTGTGGAATAGTAACATCAACAAATACAGGTACTGCACCATACTGGATAGCCGGTGTTATTGTTGTAGGGAAACCTGCTGCTACTGTGATAATCTCATCACCTCTCCTGATTCTTCTGTCTCCGAGAAGTGGTGATGTAAGTGCCATAAATGCATTGAGGTTGGCAGATGAACCAGAGTTTACTACTGATACATACTTTACTCCGAGATATTCTCCAAGCTTCTTCTCAAATTCATCTGTATAACGGCCTGCTGTAAGCCAGAATTCAAGTGCTGAATCAACAAGATTCATCATTTCCTTGCTGTCATATACTCTGCTGGCATATGATATTCTGTCGCCTTCCTTATACTGTTTCTGGTTATGGTACTTCTTGCAGTACTCATCTACAATACCAAGAATCTCCTGTCTTGCTTCTAATTCATTCTTATTATCAAACATATCTTATTCTCTTTCTTACTTTATTAATTCCTTCCCTGCCTGTTATGCAAAGAACTCTTCTATCTCTTTATCCATACATGCAACAACATCTCCGCCTGCTGCATATACCTTTGACCATTCAACACTCTTCTCAATTGCTGTATCAAAGTTCCATCTAGGCTTCCAGCCAAATGTTGTCTTTAACTTTGAGCAGTCCAGTTTCAAGAAGTTAGCTTCATGAGGTCCTCCGTCATATTGGTTAATCCATGAAAGACCTTCTCCCCACTTGTTACAGAATGTATTAACAAGTGTCCCTGTTGTAATGCAGTCGCTCTCATCTGGTCCTACATTATAGAAGCCTGCATACTTCTTATCACTGTACTGCTCCTTTGCAATCATAAGATAAGCTGCAAGCGGCTCAAGTACATGCTGGTATGGTCTTGTTGAATGTGGATTACGCACAATTATATCTTCCTTCTTAACTGCAGCTCTTACACAGTCAGGAACGATTCTGTCATTGGCGAAATCTCCTCCGCCTATAACATTACCGGCTCTTGCTGTTGAAACTGCAACCTCCATATCATTGAAAAATGAATTGATATAGCTGTGTGTTACAAGCTCTGAACATGATTTGCTGTTAGAGTATGGGTCATATCCGTCAAGAGGCTCATTCTCTCTGTATCCCCATGCCCACTCATTATTATGGTAAACCTTGTCTGTTGTTACATTTAAAAATGATTTTACACACGGGTTAAGTCTTACACATTCACAGATATTAACTGTTCCCATAACATTAGTTTCATAAGTATATACAGGGTCTTTGTATGATTCCCTTACGATAGGCTGTGCTGCAAGATGAAGCACTATCTCAGGCTGTGTCTCTTCAAACACCTTCTTAAGATGCTCAAGATCTCTTATATCACCTATTACAGAATTCATCTTATCCTCTACATCTATCATTGAGAAAAGGTTAGGCTCAGTAGGTGGAACAAGTGAATAACCTGTCACTTCTGCTCCTGCTTTAAAAAGGATTCTGCAAAGCCATGAACCTTTGAATCCTGTATGTCCTGTAACAAGAACCTTCTTTCCTTTATAAAAACTTAAATCCATCTTAATCCTCCCGGCTTAGTCCCATTTCTTCCAAGGAGCTGTTCCAGTTGCAAGATACTTCTCGAGCATATCCATCTCTCTCTTGGTATCCATGCACTGCCAGAAGCCCTTATGCATATAGGACATTAACTGACCTTCCTTTGCAAGTTTTTCTAGTGGTTCTCTCTCAAATACAGTGTCATCACCGTCAATATAGTCAAATATTTCAGGATTAAGCACCATATAACCTGCATTGATAGGTGCACCGTCTGTATGGCTCTTCTCTCTGAATGACTTAACAGCGTTGTCTCCGCCGATATCAAGTACACCCTTCTGCTGTTCAAGCATTACGGCTGTAAGAGTAGCAATCTTGCCATGCTCCTTATGGAACTCAACAAGCTTGTTCATGTCTACATCACAGACACCGTCTCCATATGTCATAAGGAATGGCTCGTCCCCTACATATTTCTGGATACGCTTGATTCGTCCTCCAGTCATTGTATTAAGACCTGTATCAACTACAGTAACCTTCCATGGCTCACAATGCTGCTCGTGAATAATCATATCGTTAGAACCCTTTGTGAAGTCAAACGTAATATCACTGTTGTGAAGGAAATAATCCGCAAACCATTCTTTAATTACATACTGCTTATATCCTGCACATATAATAAACTCATCAAAACCATAATAAGCATATTCCTTCATAATATGCCAGAGAATTGGCTTTCCTCCTATCTCTATCATTGGCTTTGGCTTAAACTGACTTTCTTCACTTATTCTTGTTCCGAAACCTCCAGCCAGTAAAACAACTTTCATTGATAATACTCTCTTTCTCTCAAATATCAGATTATAATTTCACAATTAATCTTATGTTACAATTTACCATTCGTCATTTTAACATTATCGACTATTTTCGTCAACTTTTTATACATAAAAAATAAGCAATAGCCATCGCAAACTGACTATTGCTTATTTTAATTTCTTATTCAATTTTAAACATATGGATATTTTTTGTGCTTATACGATAATCACAACATGATATATTATATTACCATTTTTATACTATTAGTTAATACAGAATTTGGCATTCTCATCACTGTTAACACATTTTCTTTTCCTTTTACAACACCGTTAACAATATTATACTTTATTCCATTCTGAATATATGTTCCAGTATAATTAAATTTTACTAAACCATTTTCAAGATAAAACATTCCATTTTCATTGCTTGCAACGCCATTGTATTTAAAGTTAACTTTTCCGTTCTCTATTCTCCACCAGCCATTTGCATTCTGTCTGATTCCTGTATAATTAGTATTTACATGACCTTTCTCTACATATACCCAGTCTGCTCCATCCTGAATTACATTTGTATATTCGAAATTTACCTTTCCATTTTCAAGATAAAATCTTCCATTTTCATTTTCTGCAAATCCTGTGTAATCATTTTTTACATGACCATTCTTTACATATACCCAGTCTGCTCCATCCTGAATTAAATTCGTATATTCAAAATTAACTTTTCCGTTCTGGATATAAAATCTTCCATTCTCATTATCTGCTAATCCTGTGAAGTTAAAATTAACTTTTCCGTCCTCTATCCTCCACCAGCCGTTTGAGTTCTGTCTGATTCCGGTATAGTCATATCTTATCTTTCCATTTTCTACATATACCCAGTCTGCTCCATCCTGTTCTACACTTGTATATGTTGTGTCAACTTTACCATTCTTTACATACATTCTTTCATTGTCACAGTCTGCAAATCCTGTAAAGCTTGTATCTACCACATCATCTGCATAATAATAGTAATTTCCATCTTCTGCCTTACTAAGACCATTCTTCTTTTCAACAACTCCTGTTGCAGGTATCTCTGTTACATCTGTCTTCGCATCACATACTGTACAATGGTGGCTCTTGCTTCCTGGTGTTGTCTCTGTTGCTTCAACATCTACTGTCCACTCTGTACTGAAGCTGTGTCCCTTTGCTGGGATTGTTTCTGTGTATGTCTTCTTGTCACATGTTCCTGTTGTAGATGTACATGTATATGTAAGCACTCCTGCCTCTGTACATGTTGCCTGCTTTGTTATCTTTGACTCATACTTATGTGTATGTGTTGTCTCTGATGTTCCAGATGGTGTATATATCATATAGAAAAGATTGATTGAATCTCCCTTTGTTACAGTTACAGCACCCTTAGCAACATCTACTGTTAATGTACCATCAGAACCAACTTTTTTGCTTGTTCCATTAACTTTTACGCCCTTACCAGAAGCTGCCGTTGTTCCGCCAAATACAAGTGTAAGCTTTCCAGCGGATGGTGCTGTGAACTTAATACTTGTTGATGACTCCATCTTAAGGCATTTTGTAAGTGTAAGACCGTTGTATGTTGCTGTACCTTTATTTGTTGCTATGCTTCCTGTAATACTATAGAAGTCACTTGTTGTTCCTGATTCTGTAAAGTTATGTACCTTTGCATCTCCTGATACCGGTGTGTCAGGTGTAACAGGTGTATCTTTTCCAATAGCTGGAATAACTGCTGTTTCATTATAACCACATCCTGTACATGTGCGGCTCTTAAGACCTTCTTCTGTCTCTGTTGCAGGTGTAACAACTACCCACTCACCATATGTATGTGTATGTGAAGTGCCAGATACGCTTCCACCACCTACTGATACAAGAGATGTCTTGTATGCATTAAGCTTATCCTTTAATGGCCTGTTGAGTGAATAGCTTGTATCATCAACACTGTTATCAAATGTCCACTTGAAATCTCCGCCCATGATACGTCCTGCATACTTAGTTACAATTGAAGGAACATCTGCGGGTGCATCAATATCAGCAGTATCAACACCTAAATCAACCTTAGTATCAAAATTAGAATATGTCTTTCCACCCTGCTTTGCCTTATAAGTTGAAGGTACTGTTTCACTTCTTGATGTTGCAAGATATGCATCGAAATCAGTTGCACTTGCAGTTGTTGTACCAGCATCCGAATTAGCATATATAACAGACTTCTGACCTTCCATATAGTTGTTGTATGCCTTGATGACACCACCATTCTCTCCTGAGAATATTCCACCTGCCAGAACATCACTTCCCTGCATTGAACTGAGCATTGGATAATTACAGTTTCTGAAATAGTTAGCCTCTACGAATGCCTCACTATCCTTTGCAGCGCCTACACCATATTTAGAATTACCATCATAGTAGTTATTATATACATGAACTGACATTGTTCTGATACGAGGATGTCTTGAATCAGAATGGTCAAACCAGTTATGGTGATATGTAATCCAGTTCTCACCTGACTCTGACTTCATGCCACAAAGTGACATCTTTCCTGAATCCCAGAAATGATTGTAAGATACTGTCACATACTGAGAATTATCCTTTAAATCCATAGAGCCATCGCCCTTAGCCTGGTCACCATCTGAACCAGCATTACCATAGAACACATCGTTGTTATGTAACCATACACCACGTGACTGCTTAAGAGATATACCATCTCCGTCGCCTCCACCGCCCCAGTTCATAAGACCAAGGTTTCTTACTTCTATGCCTGTTGACTGGAATACAGCCACACCTGCTTCATATAAAGTAGCATCATCACCAATACCCTCAAATGTTACGTTAGCTGCTCCCTTAACACCAATTGCATATGCTGATGATACATCTTTGCAGGCAAGTCCGCTTAATGTAACCTGACCTATAATACGGATAGCAACTGGCTGGCAGTTATTCTTAGCCTTAATTGCCTGTGTAATAGCTGCTACACCTGTATATTCTGTGTTACCAATCTTCATCTTAACTGTATTCTTATTAGCTTCTGTAACATAAAGAACAGATGCATTAGACTTTAATGTACCATCGTTGTTATATGCACCAACGCCATTCTTTACCGGTGAATTACTTGAAAATGTAAATCCGCTTCTGTCATGTGCATTTACAGTAAGCTTATCTGAAACGATAGCAGCTGATGTATTCTCCTTGCCATTGTTCAGCGGAACAATCTTCATAACATAATCGCCTGCTTTTAATCCTACAGCATCCGCTCTCATGTAAGATGGATACTTTCTGATAAGCTCATCGTCCAACTGGACATAAGCTGAATCTGAGGCACTTGCAGACTTAACATATACATTGTAACCTGTAGCTCCTGTTACAGGTGTCCACTTAACATATGCTGTCTCAAGCCAGCCTGATGCTTCTGTTATTGCGCCAGAAGCTGCATGTACTGGATTCATGTCAAATACTATAACTGACACTGCCACCATTACACATGCAAGTAATGCACTCATAAACTTTTTTACTTGCTTTTTCATTTTTCCTCTCCTTTTCCATTTTATGCACATTTTTGTGCAAATTTGATATGTTTTATTCATAAATCATGTTTATATTACCATTATTGTACAATATTTTCAACCGCATTTTACATGTTAGAGAAAATTTTTCGTAATTTTAACACATTATTTCTTTTCCTAAAGTAAATGAATATACAATTTTTTCTTTTACAGTTTTTCCGGTAAGCTGTTCCAGAGCTTTTGCATAGTAATCAAGCTGGATTGCGTATCTTTTGACAAGCTCT
>OICI01000423.1_pt1 | contig 13722 bp, 12 predicted proteins | sample 1581261 | NCBI WGS metagenome assembly OICI01 (sample SAMEA3882520, study PRJEB24775) | human gut metagenome | biome: human-associated habitat; feature: intestine environment; material: feces | place: Netherlands | collected 2009/2010 | reverse complement strand
TTCTGTGTTTGTTTCTCCCTGAAAACCAAAAAAAGGTTCCATCATTTTTCTCTGCACAAGTTTGTCAGTTTCAAGTAGACGAGAAACTGAAATAAGAGATCCATTATCAGCAACAATCCTCCCAATACCTTGAACAGAAGATACATCAACTTCGAGAGTATTTACTGCAAAATCGCCATTAGGAACAAACGCTCTGTGGCCTGCATTAGAGAACGCCTCCGTAGAATCAGTTATTCCATCTCCCTTTGCACCAAAATCGCTAACACTGACGATATCTCTCATCTTATCCTGGAACGTTCGGTATACTGCTCCAGAACCATACTGAATAAACCAACCAAAACCACCAACAACCCCGGCGATTGCAGCATCGACATAATTACGCATTGAGCGATTATTTACAGCATCCTGCTCAAGTGATGGATCTGCAAGGTTAGAAATTCTGTTTTGCTTTGCATCGTAATATTTTGCAAGCAGAGAGGGCTTCATCAATGCACGTCTGAACCACCCAAAACATTGCTGGATCAGCATCGTCAGATAGTCAAAGGCATCCTCATGCACTTCGGGGAAAAACTTTCCCTGATTGCGAAGGTCTGTCTCCTGCACCACATCAAGCACACGATCTATCGTAATTCGCCAGCCAGCAGCAAGCGGCGACGGAAGAACCACAGAACCGCCACTATAAGTGCCCGCCCCAGTTACCGTATAACCGGTATCCAGAACCAATTCTGTTACGTTCCCGTTCAGGTCAGACACCTGAACAACCAGGTCGGATTTTTTGAAAATACGGAAGGTATACGGAAATGATGTCGTAGCGCCGTTACCTGTGTATTCGTTGTGGTCAACTTCGGTTGAGACCGTCATGTTAAATCTCCAGATAGTCGCAGCACCCGTTGCGCCGCATATCTGGTTATTCTATTACCTGAAAAACCACATATGGATAGAAAGACTGTGAATATGAATAGATATTACCTTTCAGGTAATTTGCAAAACGTGCTGGATAGCAAACAAATTATTTGATACTGTATATTTATACAGTTATTGCATGGAGAAGATAAGATGCAGCAGTATCACTATCCACTGGAAGACGGATTTACCGAAAGGATTCACACGCCGGGAGGCGTCAGATCACTGGTGGAGGGATCGCACTTGATGAAATTACTCCGGGATCTCGATAAGGATGGATTTAATGTCGATGGCCCACTTGCCGAACTGACTGCACTGATTAACTACGTCACCAGCTCACAGATGTCTATGCAGGATCTGCAAACACATCTCGACTATTGTGCCGAACAATTACGAAAACAAACCCGGTAAATTTAAAGGCCGCAAGAGCGGCCTATCGTTTCGCTTTGTGCTCATCCCAGCACGTTTTGCACCATGCCATTAAGCCGTCCGCATTTTGATTATTAGGGTAAAAGCTGGTTCGTTTTCTGCGGACATTACAAATTGGGCACCACTTCATATGGCGTGTATTCTTTGGGCCATCGAGACACCTTGCACACCACTTAGTCAATCCATCTGGATTTTTTGACGATTTCCTGAATTTTTCATATGGAAGGTTTATTCTGCATCGCAAGCACTGCTTGCTACCACTTGAAACTCTGTTAGCTGATTCTTCTTTTGGCGGCGATACAGAAGGTATTCTTGCTGGCTCTGATACTGCCTGAGGTGCTTTTTTAGATGACTGAGACGATATGTCATCACCAGGGAATCTTCCATGATATGCCGGACGCGTTGACACTCCAGGTGGAAGCTCAGCTGTAAACGGCTTTGGCTGAATCAGTTGCCTCTCTTTTGCTAACTCCTGCTGTTTATAATATGTCTGGATTACCGCACTATCATAAGCAGGAGGTGCGGAAATATTAGGCGCATTACCTCCAGTTTTTTGAAACTGAGTAGAGGTGTGTTCTATCACCTGTGTACGATTAATCGTTATCTCCCCATCTTCGGTCTTTATCGTTTTGTTATGATTAACGACCGTACGATCAGAGATCTTAGTCTTGTTCTGGTTGATAACGTAAATAATCACCGCAACCACACCAACAACTATCCAGAAAACTTCCATTGCTTTTCCTCACAATAACATTACCTTAAAGGTAATATCTTGCTTTCAGGTGATCAAGCGTTAAACGCAATCAACCAAATACGGTTGATTTTTATATTTATCAGCGTTTATCATTACCTTTGCGGTAAATTTACATCGCACTCCTCTTGTGCCATAGTAATTGAGCACTGGCAAAATCCAGTGCCGGGATTTGCACCCCGGATTACTAAAAGGCGCATACCACGCCAGACGTGGTTTTTTTATGCGTATAGCACAGTCATGCCAGAATTATGGTGGGACGTGCAGGGGCACCGAAAGGTGCGCCGGGTCCTTTTAGCCGGTAGTGCAAACCCTGTACGTCTCACCACCAACGAGATTTGCACCTCAGGTGGTGATTAACCATACTAAAAGGTGATTGCCATGACTGCTAACGTAACCCCATCTGTTTTTCATTTTGAATCAGAAGCAACCATTCGAGCCATTGTTATTGATGGAAATCCTTGGTTTGTTGCCAAAGACGTTATTAAAGCTCTTCAACTGACAAACCCCACCATGTCAATCAAATCTCTTGATGATGATGAAAGGGCTAAATTTAACTTAGGTCGTCAAGGCGAAACCAATATTATCAGCGAGTCAGGCCTCTACACACTGATCCTCCGCTGCCGCGATGCGGTGACACCAGGCACTATCCCCTACCGCTTTCGTAAATGGGTTACAGGTGAGGTTCTTCCTCAGATCCGCCGCACCGGAAGTTACATTAAAAACTCGCTCCCGCAGGAAGAACGCATAAAGATGGTTGCCGACCAGGTTGCAAACGCCACAGCATCAGCAGTGATGCAGGCGATGAAGATAGAGAACAAAACCTACAGTGCCCCGCTGAAGCCCGGCTACCGCAGCCTGATTCATTCGCCGTCTGGTGTTCTCGGCCTGACGGAGAACTCACTGCTGATGAATTTGCTGAACCAGTTACAGGAAGACGGGCATGACGTATCGGGCGCGGCGGCGGAACTGACCACCATGTTCTGCTACATCGTCGGTGTGAGTAAATGCCTGCGTGATATCCAGACCCACGCGGAGTACATCAACGACAAGGCAGGGTTCTTCTGACGGCGGCGGCACAGGGACGTGCCTTTAAATAATTCTGTACAGATTGCAGACTGGGGGTGAATAGCGTACTATTACCTCAAGGGTAAGAAAGCATTTTTAATCTTCCCTTCAAAACGCGTCCTGTAGCCAAACATGGGAGGACGAAATGAGAACAAATACAACAAGAAAAGCGATGCCATACATTATCCCAGAAGCAGATTTCGATAGAAAACTGAACATGTCTGAGAAGAACACTAGTCACACCGAAAGCTACTTAGCGAAAGGTGTGGTTGATTTCGTTCTTCCGGGATTCACAACACCTTATGGTTATCGCCTTGTAAAATCTTGTAATGGCGATCATTACAGAATGATTACTACCAGCGATACTCCAGAAACGGTGTATGCGGTTAAGTTAATCTTTCGGGAAGATATCGTCGAAGCCAAAAGAACATGTACGCAGATCATGGTATGGCGTACGCCTAATGTTATTCATGACCGTGCTGTTCATGGTTTGCCTCAGATTTTTTTTCAGTTCTTCCTAGAGCAATATGCGATCGTTGTATCTGATGAGCAACAAACAATCGATGGGAGAAGATTCTGGGAAAGAATGATTTCTTGGGCTATAAACACCCCGGGATATAATGTATACGTTTCAGATGGCTCTGAAGAAGATAGACCTCTTAGCTTCATGACATCATGGGATGATTTCTATAGCCAGTGGGCTGATTTCTGTTGGGGCAGTGATAAAGATGTGCATACCCACAGACTACTGGTTATAAGCAAAGATAAACTGCATTAATAGAAGCCCGCAGCGCGGGCTTTTTTGTGGACGAAACAAAAGTCAGTGCTACACTCATTGACGCCACATTGAGGTGGCTTATAGATGGAAATTTCACAATGAAAAAAGCATTTGCTGCACTGTTCGTTTTGTTGTCTCTGGTAGCTTCAACTCAGGCCTTTGCCGGTCGTTGTCAGCACGACAGCGATACTGCCGCTGACGGCTCCCGCTGCGGTGGGCGTTCTGCGGATTCCCGCCCGGGCGGCGGTGGCATTCGTTAAAAAACAAGGCCGCGAAAGCGGCCTGTGACATGTCACACTCTTTTTCTGAATGATAGCCATTCGAAAAATGATGACATTCCACCGCAGACAATAGCAAAGATGATCCCACCAAAGAAGAGAAGGCCAGCCTGCCACCACTCCCACCGCCATACATCCACAGCGCCAACCATACCAACAATCGCTCCAACAAATGGAATATAGCTCACGATGAAAGCAATGGGGGCTGCAATTATCCAGTGCAATCCCCACCATGATTCAAGCCCAGCCATAATTGCTGCCAACTGAAAAAGACCAACGACGATATAAACAATGAATCCTATCGCTTGCATGTAGTCACCTATTTATTTTTTAGCTTTTCATCCATAGCAAATTTTGTTGCTAAATTTTCACCATCTGATTTAAGCCTTCCAATAAATTTCCGCTTACCGTCTTGAGAGGAATTTAAATAGTATATATTTGATTCAGCAATCTTTTGTATGTACGACTCGCATGACACAACCGAAGCTTTGGATATAGAATCAACACTTTCTCCTGTCTTAGCGTATTTTACGGCCTGCCCTTTTATACATCCAAAATATTCCATTGTATGCTTTTTAGAATCCTCCAGTGTTTCCCCATTTTTAGGCTGAATCATTAACGGTGAGGTAGTATCTGCAAAAGATTTTACAACTAAAAGCATAAGAATAATCATTAATATAATTCTGTTCATATTACTTCCCTAGCATGAACTGCGATGGTGGGATCAGAAATTCGTTACCCTGCTCACGCTCAACACGGCGCTGATAACGCTCAAGAGAGCCTGGGTCAAGGGCATCTTGTATCCGGTTCAATATTAAACCATTCATCGCCGTACGAAGCCAGAACACGTTGAGGAATGGCGTATTGTCAAGTGCCGTGCGATACCAGTCACCCAAATCTGCATCCCCTCTCGTGGTCTGCTGGAGCAGCGTGATAATGCTGTCAGCGTTCGATGCTGCCGGCCCCATTAGCGACGTAACCGGCCCGGCCCCCATGCGATTGACTTCGCCAAACATGAAGTCACCCAAGATGCCAAGACCGCCCCCCTGAGATGCGGCTGCGAGAAACGTCTTGGCATCTGCCGGGCGTGGTGTTTGCCCTTTCAGCATGAGTTTTGACTGCATGGAGATATAACCAAACATAGTCGCCCAGACAAAGAGGTTTGCAGCGCCAAGGAAAGCCCCCTTCCCGTTACGTAGCAGCGCATTCGTCAGCGATCCGGTTTTCGACTCACCAAGCCCAGCAGGAATATAACCACGCCCGAATACTTCGCGTCCTAGCACGTTCTGCATGAAGCTTGCAGTGAACGATTTGTACTGACCAGCGAATCGTATTGCTTCCCCAGCCACCGTTCCTGGCACCGTACCCATCTTCATAAACGCCTGCGTGCGATCGCCAGGCTCTGACATGGCGATATTCAGGCGGTCAAGGATGTAGCCGCGCAACTGCCCTTCCAATTGATCGCGTGCGTCAGCGATAGCGCGCTGCGTTGGCTTGATCCCCTTAGAGGAAAGGATCTCTTTCTGCTCCGCGCTGTTGTAACGCGTGAAGCGGCCTCTCATAGCACCAAGCAACGCCTGCATAAAATTCTGCCCTTGGTAGCGCATCTCGGTAGCGGCGATAGGCACGTCGTTAAACGATGAGATTACCGCGCCACCAAGCTGGCTCATACGCAACCAGCCGCGTACAGCCGCCGACGCATTGGCCCAGCCTACGCTGCCAGGAATATTTAGCGAGCCGTCAACCTGCGGCATTACGGTACGGTTAATGCGACGCACCTTCGTCATGTAGTCAGCCAACGCTGCCGGTCTTCCGGATTTGCTGATATCTTCAGCAATGGTGTCCGTCAGGTACTTAAACATGTTCTGTGGGTTAGTGCCCAGTACGCGCATCATGCCCGTTGTGCGGGCAGCGCTGTTTAAGCCACCAAACAGCGCTTCTCGCAGGCTGCCGGTGCCGAATTGCTGGTTGTACTCGTGCCACGAGATACCATCTTTGAAGTGCAAAATTCGCTCTTGGCTGGCGCGTTTAGCTGCGTTCGCCGATCCCTTAAAGCCATTCATCCAATCGGGCTTTTCAGATGTAAGATGCACGCCGGAAGCCAGCCCGTTATAAATGTTACGCATGAACTGCTCGCGGTCAGCCACGCCGTCAAAAGTGCGCTCATCAAGGCGCGGGAGAATAGCATTTCGCCATGCTTCATAACCTGCGGCGCGGATCTTCATGATGTCGTGTGACTGGCGCACTATATAGCCCGGCTCTTTGCGTATCCATGCCCCGGCGCGGTTCTCATCAATACGCGCAGTTTCCTGCCATTTCATGATGATTTGTGCAGCGCTTACGGATTGCTTTGTCATACCGTCAGTTGACTGCCCGCGCCCTATGCGCCACATTGCATCGGCAATTTCCCGGTCATTGCTGCCGCTGGCGATGAATTGCACCAGCCCGGCACGGTCAAAATCGTAGTTGATACCGGAATGATACTTGCCGCGCAGTTGCGCCACCTCCGAAGATACCGACCGGCGGGCGCCGATACGCGCATCGTTGCGGCCAACCAGCATTGCTTCAAGCCCGATATCCGGGCGGTCTTTCCAGATAGTACGAAGCTCTCTAAGTCGTTGTGCGGCAATACGGGCGTTGATTGCCTTATTGCGAGCCTCAATCTGTTTTGCCAGCATATCGGCATTGCTCAGTTCTTCCGCTGCGCGCATCGCGGCCTCTTCCAGAGACAGCGCCTCATTGGTCGCCAGAATTCGCCTAGTGGTGTCGTTCATGTCACGCACCAGCGACTCCATCTCATCGGAAGAAAGCTCGCGACCAGCGGCAGCATTTACACTGCGCTCGCACTGCGTCAAAAATTCGTTTGCTGCCATCACATCCCCCGGTTAATCATACAGGCGGCAAATGCCCGGAAAGCGTTGCTCATGCTATTGTCGCTGGCGTCGGCACGAATATCATTGAGTTTCTGGCGCAACGTGGTCGCAAGATCAGGGTTATCGACAGCGATATCGTCAAGCAGGGCGTTACTCAGGTTGAGCTCGTTATCAAGGTCTGCAGCGGCAGCGGTAATTTCATGATCTGCCTTTTGCGTTTCTTGATAAACCCGATCGGCTGTTTCGCTTGCTGGGCGAGCCGTTTCATCAACCTGCCGTGCCGGGTTCTGTATGCGATGGATGGCGCGTTCACGCAGTGCTGGTTTGTGCAGTTCATAGAAGGGCTCAACATCTGGGCTACGTCCTTCCATCATGTGTGCCAGCGCAGCGCGATACGCCTGCTGGTTCACGTTCCAGTCAGCATCCCTGATGGCGCTTGCGGCAGTGCGAACTGCGCCAGCGACCGGCGACATCTGCATGCCGTCCAGGATCTGCTGCGCACGCTCGGAAATGGTGACTTTCAGGTCGTCGGGGATCTCGCCGCGGGAAATCTGAGACTGGCGCCAGCGCGCCTGCTCTGCTGTCGCGTTCTGCTCCAGCGATGTATTGATCTCCTGATTGCGTGCAGCGATGGCGTCTTTCTCGGCCTGAATCTCTTTCAGTGCCCTAGAGCGCGCATCCTTAAACTTCATCCGCTTCCCCTGATACTTTTTGGTGCGCTGTTGCAGCGTCGCATCAAGCGAGTCAGCATGACGTTGATTAGCCGCAAGCTCGGCACGCAGGTCGGCAACGTTACCGATCTGCCCGCTCTGTAACTCCTGCTGGCGCGCCATATAGTCAGGAACCACGTCGTCATAAGCCCGGCTGTATGCGTAGCTCTCCGCTTCACTGGAAATGGCCGCCGCCAGATCTGCGTTAGCGCCAACCTCAGGGATATTCACGCCCGCCGGAATGTTGTCAGGCGTTATCACCGGGGTTGGCTGCGCATCGCCAGAAAACGCCGGGGACTCTCCCGTTGCAGCATCGGGAACGCGACGCGGTCGCACGATATCGGCGATAAGGCCGCCGCCGGCATGCATTAGACCGCCAGCCATCGTGTTAAAGAAAGTACTTTCCAACGCGTTGCTATAGGTGAAGTCGTCACCTTCCGCCGCCGCTGCCAGCCCGGTAAGCGGCACGGTCACCACCGCCTGCGCTGCCCCCATGCGTGCACCAGCAACAAATCGCTCGCCAAATCGGCCAAGCACAGAAGCTGCCTTTGCTTCTCCAGCGAACGGAACCAGCGCCAGCGCCACGTTACCAGGATCTGCCATTGAACCAGCTAGGCTGGCTGCGAAATTAAGCGGCGTGGCTACCCACCCGCTCGGTGCCGACATCGCAATCTGCTGGCGTGCCAGAGAATCTTTGCGTTCGGCAATAACATGATCGAGAAAAGCCTGCGTAACGCCAGAATCTGGCACGTTTATGCTCTTTACGCCGTACTGCTTCAGGAGCTCATCTGCGTCCTGCTTACTGATAACTGTAGAGTTTGGGTCATTCGCCAGCGAGTCGGCCTGCGCAAAGCGGTAGCCGGACATGACCGGCCCCTCTTCAAATCCCTGCTTAAGGGAAGAAAGCAGCGATTCGCCAAGCCCTGCTGGCGCGTTGCCAATTGGCTGGTTAATGCCCTGTCCCGGATCATCTGTGTAAATTGGCATGTTATCGTCCTGATTGCTGGCCGTTCTGGAAAATGTTAATCAGGTTGTCGCGCTGACTTTCTGCGCTGTATTCCTTAGACTGTCCGGGAGTATATTTCACCGGAGTATCAATGAACTTGGTAATGCGGTTCCATACTGATCGGTTGGTTGTTCCCAGTTTCGCCAGATCGTTGAACGGCACCGTAATCGGGTTGCCGTCGGCACCGTTGACGATCAGCCCGTTGAGCATCAGGGTAAGTCCTGTTTCGTCGCTGTTGGTAACCCACTGCGCATTATCACGAATGCGGGAGATACTCTGCTCACGGTTGACCTCATCAGGTAGCCTTGGGTCACCAATAAGCGGCATAATCTGATCTGCTGACAGGTTTTTCAGATACGCATTGGCACCATCGTTAACGTCACGAATATCTACCCCTGCACGATTAGGTAGCCGCCAAGTGCCATTGGTCTGGTACTGCTCGCCGAGAAGGTCCTGATACGCCTGTTTTGCTGCATCAGACGCCGACATTCCGCGCTGCATGTAGTTGTAGGTCAAGCGTTTTCCCTGCTCGTTATAAATAGTCCAGTTTTCAGCACCATTTCTCTGAGGAATAAGAGTTGAAGAAAAATCTTTAAATTGATCTGTCCACGATGAGTCTGCACTGTCTGCCTGGTTTTTATCCAAACCAGATCTCAAATCAGAAGTAGGTACATTCCGTATTTGCCACAACGCATCTGCTGCCCGTTGGTTTTCTGTAGACATTACAACCTTTAAAGCTGGGAATGCTTTATTTTGCACCTGCCGCATCACCTGATCCGAGTATTTGCCGAACGACTGCGCCACCGACTGAATGGCCTTTACGCTAGATTCCTGCGTGTTGTCAATACGCTGCAGTACGTCGTTGACCATGGACTCCGGTAAAACTTTTTTGCTCATTATCCCCAGGCGGTCTTTTTCAGACTGTATGCGGGAAACTAGGTATTCACCAGATGAAGGGTCATTCAGGTACTGCTGGAATGCAGCCTGCACAACCGGAGAGTTTTGTTGCAGCCATGCCCCCGGATCCGCTTCCCGCGCCTTCAGTACCTGCCCAAGCTTGACCTTTGCCGATGCATAAAGCTCTGCTTTGTATTTAAAGTCAGAGTCGTTTTCCTGCGGTGCCATTGCCTGCACGGCGGCGGTACCTTGCTGGACGTTGCCCTGCATAATGGTCTGATAAACAGGTTGTAGCGTCATTGCCTGCTGGTATTGCTGGAAGGTTTTTTCCATCTGCAGGCGCTCGGCAGGCGCTGCCTGAAGCGGCATAACGGCGGCCCATTCGTGCGCTGAAATAGGCGTCACCTGCTTACCGGCCTCAATTTTGGATAGGTCGTCCTGCATTCGACTCTGTAGCGCAACGCGACCGGCTGAAGCCTGCATGTCGTACATGCCAGCAACCTTGCTCATCATCTGCGACTTTTTGTCCGGACTCATGGCGTTCCAGAATGGCTGTGCGATGAGGTTTTCCATCGTCGCAGATCCAGGAATAGCTCCAGCACTGCCAGTTACTTTTGCCACATAATTGCGCGTCTCGTCGTATGGGATAGCTGCGGCAAACTGGGCGTTACTGACTTCGCCTGTGCGCGGATCGCCAATCTGTTTAATCCAGCCGTCAACCTTTCCTGGGCCAGCGTTATAGGCAGCTACTGCCAGAACCGGGTTATTGTCGTATTTCTTCATCTGCGCGCCGAAATAAGCTTGCCCCAAGCGGGCATTATAGCGCGGGTCATTCAACCATTTATCTCGGTCCCACGGCACGCCAGCAAGGCGGGCAGCTTCGGGGCCAGTATCTTCCGTCACCTGCGCTACGCCAACAGCGCCTTTTGGCGACACCAGAGGTGTTCCGTCCTTTCCGTACTGATTTCCGCCACTCTCCTGCCAGATTATTGCAGAGAATAACTGCGCCTCACTCGGTGTATCGGTTACCTCAATCTTGCCGTTCGGACCCATCATCTGTTGATACATCGGCACATACCACGCCTCCGCCGCACCGTTCGCGGCATTCTCGCGCCACGAAACCCAGTTCTGTTCAATCTCTTCCTGACTCTGGCCGTGGGCTTCGCCGTAAGCGATGATGCTATGATATGCCTTCAATCCTGCCTGGTTTGCCATTGTCGGGTTACGGAACTGCATCGATAGGTTTTTTAGTGTCGCATCCTGCATATCCGCCTCATACTGGCGAACCTGTCCTATTTCGTACCTCCCGGCCTGCGTAGTGAACTGAATGCGCTGCTGCTGCGCCTGCTGCATGAAAGCATTACGAGCCTGTTCATCCGGCAGCGACATAGCCAGTTGTTCGACCTGAGCATCAAACTGCTGCGTATACTCCTGACCTTTTCCAATAGCATTTTTCCCTTTCAGGTTAAGCAAACCTGTTTCAGGGTTATTCAGCAGATCGCTGCCTGTCTGACTGAGTTTAAGGGATGCCTCCTGAACCATAGCAACATTCTCTTTCTGCCTGGCTTCACCATATGCCACCGCATACTGATCTGCGACATTCGCCAGCACCTGACCTGCTTGAGGAACATCGAAGGTCTGAAAACCACCGGTTTGCACACCACGACTTTGCACCTGGCGGCCGGATGTAGTAGGAACAACAGGCATCAGTAACCTCCTATTTTGAATCGGGAGTCAGAATTCATAAAACCTGAGTTAGATAACATTGGCGTGTTTCCTTGCTTACTAATCGGATTGATACTTCCGCCACCCAACTTATATGCACCGTACGCTTTTAGTGGTGCCGTTAACAAAGTGCTGGTCATCGATGATTTAGCAGCCGACTGAGCAGCAGCCCCCTGTGCCTGAGCATTCATTCCCTGAACCTGATACCCATATGCCTCACGCTGAGCATTATTCACTGTCGTTAACGCATCAAGAGTGCCGAACTGAGCATTATCCGCAAAAACGTCAAGAGCTGTTCCGCTACTTAATTCCGCACCGGTAGCCCCCATAGTGGCCGCCGCAGTACCTGAGCGTTGACGCATTTCACGACGACGCTGATCCGCTTCAATATTCCCACGATTGATTGAATCCTGTGCCTGAGCTTCAGCAATTTCAGCATTCCGATCAGCTATGGCTGACTGGTATTTTGCCTGCTTGCTCTGGCTGTACATTGACGCGGCTGTGGATGCCACTGTGACGGCAACCAAAGCGATGGCTGGGTTACACATTATTTTCTCTCCATGTGAAATCTGTGGAAATTAAGACCAAGAGCACCATAAGGCGCGGCTTCTTCAAGCCTGAATCCAAGCCAGTGCAGCCATGCTTTGGCAACATGGTTTCGCTCGTCGACGTAGTTTTCCAGGCGCGGATAAACTGCCAGCATCTGCTGCAATACAGGGCGGCAGTGGCGAAGAAATGTCTTCTGATATTTTTCAATACGGCTGGTTCCTACCAGCCAGGGCGTACCATTGCCACCGATCATTGACGCCGGAGATACGCCAAACATGGTTACCAGTTCTCCGTTCGCAAATCCTGACCAGGCCATAGTCGCAGTGCGAAGACCAACACGCAGCGCATCTTCGGTAGTCATCAGCGATACCGCATACAGTTCGTCAATATCAGCCTGACGAACATCCGGCAAAATCATCTGAAGATGCTCTTCGGTAGCGGGAATAATTTGAACGTCAATCATCAGAATCCCCCAACAGTAAGGCGAGGAATAACGGCAAGAACAGACAGCGGCAACGGGTCAAGCTGACGGATTTTTACACGTCCGTTTTTGCCCCAGTTACTGTCCAGTTTCACTTCTACTTTTCCGGTAGCATCATCAACAGGATCATCGTAGAACTCGAATTCACGCTGTGGATATTCGTACCATTTACCGCCGGGCGTAGTCGCCCAGATGCCGCGACTGGCATTCACAACCAGAGTAACGGAGGGGATCACCTGTTTTTTGTCCAGCAGCGTTTCCTGTCCGTTAATGTTGATATCCAGTGTTTCGAATTCAGCAGTTATTGGCAGGCCGATGTGCACTACAGCCCCCGGAGATTCCAGCGTGACGGCACCTCCGGAAACCACTTTCTGTGGTTCCACGTTCGCATCAGAGAGAATGTTTACGGTCTGACCTTCAAGATGAGACAAGCCGCCAAATGCCCGGCGCGCCATCTGCCAGTTCGTGGTGGCCACATTCCTGAGGGATGGCGGGACGTTCCTGTTAGGACGAACCACTACAGCGGTATTGCTGGTTACAGAAATAATGTCGCAACGTAATTCTTTTGACACTTCATCGCCAGTATCAGGATCAGTTCCGGCATAAGGGAACTGTAGTTGCGCACCGACATCACTACTGGTGAAGTACGCACCACCAGAAACACTGATTGTATATTCCGCGCGGTAATCCCATTCACCAGAACCACCAGTGATGATCATCGTTCTGTCAGACGTATTTCTTCCATCATAGCTAAGGCCAGAATCAACAAAGAAAGCGTCTTCATCGCTGGTAAATAAACGGCTGGACAGTCTCTCGATGTATCTCACTGCTTGCCCGTTAACGGTTCGGTTAACGACGAAATACACCGCATCTTCATTGCCTTCGCTGATACTGCATGTGCTTTCATATTTTCCGGTACTGGACTGTGGTGCCCATGCAAAAACCTGCTGATCACGCAAATAGGTCATCACCAGTAATTTACCGTCATCACGAATGCAGAAGGCGCTGGAGTAAGGGACAATCGAGAAGCACCAGTCAACAATGCTGTGCTTCTGAAAAAGATGATTGGCAAGGATGGTCAGGTCGTTCCCCTGATAGCCGTCAACATCGAATGAGTAGGCCAGATCACGGACAACGCTGCCTTTCTCCTGGACGAACAGAGCAATATTCGCCACAGCAATTGGTGGGACATTGCTCGAGCCATTTGATCCCTGAGAGCTGAATGCAAATGATGATGGGGTTAACACTTTGTTCTGGTCGCCGGTGATGACGTA
>OICI01000418.1_pt1 | contig 13800 bp, 8 predicted proteins | sample 1581261 | NCBI WGS metagenome assembly OICI01 (sample SAMEA3882520, study PRJEB24775) | human gut metagenome | biome: human-associated habitat; feature: intestine environment; material: feces | place: Netherlands | collected 2009/2010 | reverse complement strand
CTCCTATCCTATTTTGTTCTGGTTCAGGCGGGGTTCTGTTCAAAGAACAGCTTCAGGGCACCGATCAGGTTGGCATCGTTGCCATAGCGGCAGCGCACCAGCTCCGGCTTGACCGTCGGCATGACTGTGCAGCGCTCAAACAGCCAATCCAACTCGGCCTGAATCGCAGGCAGCAGAGCCTCCGCTGCGCTGATACCGCCGCCGATGGCCACCTTTTCCACATCCAGCACATTCTGCAGGCTCAGGATGCCAACGGCCACCCGCCGGGCAAAGATCTTGAGAGCCTTCTGCGCTTCCGGCTCCCCGGCATTGTAAGCCGCAAAGATTTCTTCCCCGGTGGGCATGGGGCTGCCCGTCGGCAGATGCTTCTGCCGGGCATACTCGAAGATCAGGCCACTTGCCGAGGCCATTCCCGCCCAGAGGGGTGCTTCGGAATACCGCTCTACCGAGGTCAGTTTGAAATCATCGTCGGTCATCTTTGAAATATCCGAGACAAGGCCGCTAACCTCGCCTGCGGCAGCGTGAGCGCCCATCAGCACCTTCCCGTTCAGGATGATACCGCCGCCGATGCCGGTGCCCAGCACCAGCACAAGGCCATTCTCCACACCGGCCAGTGCACCGGTCCAACCCTCCGCTGCTGCGGCACACTTGCCATCGTTGGCGATGGTCACCGGCACGCCCAGCCGTGCCTCTACCTGCGCAGCAAAGGGCTGCTCCCACATAAAGGCACTGAGCATTCCACCGGTATGGGCGATGCCGTTTCTGGTATCGATGCGGCCCGGCATAGAGATGGCGCAGCCCACGAACTGTCCCTGAAGGGGAGCGGCAAAGCCCTCGATGGCCGCCAGAAGGTCATCCATATTCGTCAGCGGTGTCGGAACCTTTCCACCAGAGATTTTCCGGGCCTGTTCATCGGCCAGGCTGTACTTGATGAAGGTTCCGCCGATGTCGATCAAAAGATACTGTTTCATCTTATCTCCTGCTTTCTGTTGGTTGTTTTCAGACTCATGCAAAGCCCAACGCGGCAGCCAGGCCGAGCATCACCGGCAGCGTGATCAGTGACAGCAGAGTGCTCAGACAAACCATCTGCACAGCGTAGGAAGAATCCAGCCCCAGACGCTGGGCATATACCGCGATGTTGCTGCCGATGGGGGCCGCATTCACAATGATGAGCACCGTGCCGATCTGCCGCCATCCGGCTGGAAGAAGCATCAGACAGACGATCGTCAGCAGTGGGATCACCACCAGCCGTACCGCCGAAAGGGCGTAGAGCCGGGGGCGGGTAAAGATGGCTTTGAGGTCGGTCCTGGCCAGATAGACACCCAGCACGATCATGGCAAGCGGAGCGTTCATGCCTGCAATGGCCCCCATGGGGGTGCGGAGGAACTGCGGCACCGGAATACGGCAGAAGTAGATCACTACACCGCCCAACAGGGAGAGCACCAGCGGATTTTTGAGCACTGCCCCCAGTTGGATGTACTTTTTGTCCCCGGAAAGCTTTGCCTGGCCGTAGGTCCACTGCAAAGCATTCAGCAGGGCTACAAAGCCTGCTGCGTAGAACACGGCTTCTCCACCCAGCACTGCTGTGACCAGCGGAAATCCCATGAACCCGGCGTTGGAAAAAGCCACACCGATCTGCGCCATGGGGTCTTTGCGGAAAAAGAGCCACGACACCGCCATGGAAAGCAGCAGCACCCCGGCACCTGCCGCAATGCTGACAGCCAATTCCACAGCTCCCTTTGCCGAATACTCAATACAAAATGATTTTAGCACAACACAGGGCAGCACGCAATATAACAGCAGGTGAGCCAGTGCCTTGCTGCCCTCCTGGGTGATTAGTCCGGTACGATAAAGCACATAACCTATGATGAGATAGAGGAACATCAGAAGGATCTGCCCCAGAACAACACCAAAGACTCCGGTCATTGCTTTCCTCCCTGTTCTTCTCCGATTTTGCGCAGCAGCGGCAGCAGAGCATCCATCACAGGGCGGTAGCCATTGGCATACAGGTGCATTCCCTCAATGGTGTACTCCGCTTTCAGATTTCCGGCAGCATCGCACAGGTCCTTGTTCAGGTCGAGGAATTCCGCCCCGTATTTCCGGGCCAATGCCTGCACGCCCTCGCTTGCCTCCCGGATACGCTCATTGGTGCGCCAGCGGAAGCATTCGATTAGGCCCGGGTCTTCGGCCACGGTGGGGTTTACCGGATAATAGGCCAGCAGGTAGAGCTTTGTTTCAGGCAGTTTTTTCCGGATCTGCTGCACGATCTCCTCATACCGGCCCAGCATGGCGGCGCGGTCGTAGTCCGGGCCGTTCAGGTCATTGGTGCCGATGTTCAGAAACAGGTGCGCAGGCTGCAGCTCAAAGATGCACTCGTCCATGGCCTCCAGCAGCTCGGTGGTGGTAAAGCCGCCGATGCCCCGGTTGTACAAGGTGCAGTGCAGATCATCGTCCTGCAAAAACTCATACAATGGAAACTGTTCCATCAGGCTGGAACCGGCAAACACCACCGCTCCTTTCTTTGCATAAGGATTCAGACGACGGAACCGCTCCCGCTTGATCTGCTTTTCCCTCTGGCTCTCCTGCTGCCGCAGTTCGTTCAGAAGGACATTTCGTTCCTGTTCCGTCATGGTCTTGGTTCCTTTCTCTCAGTTCTCATGCAGGGGCAGTTCTACAAAGCTGCCCTCCCCCAGCAAGATTTTCTGGTGGGCGATGCGGGTCTTTTCCTGTTCAGACCAGACTCCTGCGTAATTGCTGTGAACGGCGTACTGCGGGAAGTCGGAAGAAGAGACATCCAGCCGCAGGCAGCTGCCCGGCTGTACCGTCCAGTTCATATCCCACATCTCCACACAGACCTTTGCTGTCTGGCCGGGAGTATAGGTCTGCCCCTCCGGCAAATCTGCTGCAATGGTGGTGATGCCGCCCCGGATGTTATAGGCCCTGCCATCCGGGAACACTTCCATCAGCTTGGCAGTGAAGGCAGTATCATCCACATCGGTCGAGACATTCAGGTGCACCTTGATTTGTCCACAAATGGGCAGTGCTTTTTCCAGCGGTGCACTGACGAAGCTGACCACATCGGGCCGATAGTCCGGCTCCGGCTGCAGCAGGCTGCCTGCCTCTGCAATGGTGGTCAGAACGCTTTCTGCACCATGGCTGGGCACGGGGTTCTCCGGGTCATACACAAAGGTGCGCTCCCCTTCTGCCGGCTCGGCATTCAGAGTTGTTTCACCCAGATAAAGCTTTTCAATCCGGCTCACAGGGGCAGGCCATGCCTCCAGCGTTTTCCAGCGGTCCTCCCGCATCACATAGGTGCGCACCCGCTTTTCCGGCTGTTTTTTCTGCTTCAGCAACAGATCGAACCATTCCAGCATCCGGTGGATGTCGCCGTTTTCCAGATTGTGCTGTTCGCCCCACGCAATGCAGGGCTGGGACATATGATTCCAGCAGCCGATATCCAGCCAGCTGTGCTCTTTGGTCTCAGGGGCCAGAGAGGCATAAGTGTTGATGGCACTGCCAAAATGGTGATCGTACCATGCATCGATGATATACACCGGAACCTTGGTATTTCCGGGCACATCGGCTAACAGCTTCCACCAGCCCTGCTGCCAGTAGGCATCTGTGCGGCGGGTGGCGTGGATCCAGTCCTGATACCAGTCCAACTTTCCACCCCACAGCGCTTCATCCACCTTGTCGTGGGGACGGAAGCGGCAGCTTTCCAGATAGTCCGCTGTGACCGGATGGCCTGCATTCTGCATTGCCCAGCCAGTCAGCACATCGTGGCGGAACAGCCCCTTTTCATAAGCCGATTTGAAACGGTCGGTGCCATAGACCGTCAGCATCATTCCCTTGACCTTGGGTGGAACGATATCTGCAATGGCCCAGCCGGTCAGGGCCAGATAGCTGGCTCCGAAATAGCCGATGCTCTCTGCCCAGGGCTGGTCGTTGAGCCACTGCAGGGTATCGCGGCCATCCGGGCGCTCATTGACGTTGGGTTCCCAATGTCCCTCGCTCTTGCCCGTACCGCGGCAGGTCTGGATCACATAGCCGTAGCCCCGGCGGGTCAGTTCTGCTCCGTTGATCTCATACAGCGGCTGCTGATTGGGATAGCAGCTGCGCTGGATCAGCACAGGGAACTGTGCAAGCCCCTCCGGCTTGAAGATCTCGGTATAGAGCCTCACTCCGTCCTGCATGGGCAGCATCAGCTCCTCCCGGCGGCAGCCATAGACCGGGCCGTCGTAGGGCATACTGGCATATTCCTGCCGGTAGCTCTCCTGCGCCTGCCGCATCATCTCTTCCATCTCACGCTGCTTCTGCTCGGCAGCGGCCTTTTTTTCTTCCTCTGTCATCGATTTTCCCGCCTTTCCGTGTTCTCAAAAGCGTGTGCAGCTGACAAAGTGGCCAGGTTCCACTTCCTTCAAGGGGATATCCCTGCCGCGGCAGGCATCTGTTGCATAGGGGCAGCGGGCCGCAAAACGGCAGCCGGGAGCCGGGTCCACAGGGCTTGTCAGTTCGCCGCGCATGACCTCGGTGGAAAGCTTTTTGGCCTTCAGGCTGGGGATGGGCACAGCATCCAGCAGACCCTTGGTATAGGGGTGGAGCGGATTCTTGAACAGATCCTCGGTCTTGGCATATTCCACACACTGGCCCAGATACATGACCATGATCTCGTGGCTGATGTGCTTGACCACGCTCAGATCGTGGGTGATAAAGACATAGGTCAGCTTTTTCTCATCCTGCAGATCCATCAGCAGATTCAGGATCTGTGCCTGAATCGTAACGTCCAGCGCAGTTGTCGGCTCATCGCAGATGAGGATCTTCGGACGGCAGGAAAGTGCAATCGCGATAACGATACGCTGTCTCATACCGCCGGAATACTGGAACGGATAATCATCGAAACGCTGCTCTGCGTTCGGAATACCAACCTTTTCCATCAGCTCAAGCGCCTGTGCTCTCGCTTCCACCTCGCTGACATCCTGATGTTTCATAATAACAGAAGTGATCTGTTTTCCGATCGTGATGATCGGGTTCAGGGAAGTCATCGGGTCCTGGAATACGGTTGCAATTTTCTTACCACGGATCTGGCCCCAGTCATTCGGGTCCTGGATTTTTGCCAGGTTGATGATGCAGGTTCCGTGGAGCTGCTCCGGTGTCTCATCCAGATAGCGTACGCGGAAGGTAGCCTGGTCAAAAACGCCGTTTCGCTTCTGCTCATCGTTCAGATCCACACCGCGCTCCATTGCAGCTTTGAATGCCTCGTGCAGCTTTTTGATCATGCGGACTTTTTTGCGCAGTTTGTAACGTCCAACAGAAAGATAGATCTCTTTGGCAAGAATCTCATTTCTCTTTCTTGTCTCGTCCGTAATTTCTTTTGCTGTCAGGCCGGCATACTCTTTTTTGTACTCTGCTATCTTTGCATCATACGCCTGATTGTAGGCCGTATCGTTCATGGCAGCCTGTTTGTGTGCCTTGATTTTTTCCTCTTTTGCTTTCTGCAGAGCCTTGATCTCTCCATCCAGTCTGGAAATCTCGGCAGATGTCTCTTTGATTTTCGCTTTTTCTTTGGAAGTATCGAGTGTCTGCTTATAGTTGAAAAGTTCGGTTCTCTTTATTACAAGTTCCTTGATTTCAGCATCTGCTTTCTCACGCTCTTCCTCGCTCAGCGTCATTTTTTCTTCTTTTTCCTGCTCCAGCGCCTTCATTTTCAGGAATACTTCTGTCTACAAATCCAAGATCCTGTGGAATAATCTCATTGAAGATCAGAAGACCAAGTGTTGTTCTTATAAATCCTGCAACTTCTGTTCCATCCTGTAATGTAGCCTTACGGTATACATAAATGGACTGGTGCAGAGAAATTTCTCCATTCTCGTATGCAAGCAATGCCTGGTTCATACTTCCGAAATGATATCCAAACAGATCCATTGGTGTACAAAGCACACGACGGTTGTTATCTGTCACATCTTCGAACCAGATCATATCATATAAGCCCAACTCACTCTTTCCAGTTGTTGGATCCGGAGTTGTCAGTTTCTTTAACTCATCAAGATCATTGTAAATCTTATCAGAAACAGCCTTTACATTCTTGTCATCCTTATGGTCTGCAAGTTTGTGCATAGTCAGATAATATACACCAAGTACCATATCCTGTGAAGGAACGGCTACAGGGCCACCATCGGATGGTTTCAGCAAATTGTTTGGTGACAAAAGCATGAAACGGCACTCTGCCTGTGCTTCTACGGAAAGTGGAAGATGGACAGCCATCTGGTCTCCGTCGAAATCGGCGTTAAATGCGGTACATACAAGCGGATGCAACTTAATTGCTTTACCTTCTACAAGGATTGGTTCGAAAGCCTGAATACCTAATCTATGAAGTGTAGGGGCACGGTTCAGCATAACCGGATGCTCCTTAATTACATCTTCCAATACATCCCAAACTTCCGGCTGAAGTCTTTCAACCATCTTCTTGGCACTCTTGATATTGTGCGCAGTTCCATTTGCGGCAAGTTCTTTCATAACGAAAGGCTTGAACAGCTCGATTGCCATCTCTTTCGGAAGACCACACTGATAAATTTTAAGTTTTGGTTCTACACAGATAACAGAACGTCCTGAGTAGTCAACTCGCTTTCCCAACAGGTTCTGACGGAAACGTCCGCCTTTACCCTTTAACATATCAGAAAGAGATTTCAACGCTCTGTTTCCTGGTCCTGTAACCGGACGTCCACGACGACCATTATCGATCAAAGCATCGACAGCTTCCTGCAGCATACGCTTCTCGTTACGTACGATGATATCAGGAGCTCCTAAATCAAGAAGTCTTCGCAGACGATTGTTACGGTTGATAATACGTCTGTAAAGATCATTCAGATCGGATGTAGCAAAACGTCCACCATCCAACTGAACCATTGGACGTAAATCCGGTGGAATAACCGGGATAACTGTCATGATCATCCATTCTGGCTTGTTTCCAGACTCGCGGAATGCTTCAACCACTTCAAGTCTCTTAATAATTCTTGCACGTTTCTGGCCTGTTGCATTTTCCAATTCTGCCTTGAGTTCTGCAGAATCTTTCTCAAGATCGATTGCAGCAAGTAACTCTCTGATAGCTTCTGCACCCATTCCTACACGGAATGCGCTACCATACTGTTCTCTGGCATCCTGGTACTCTGCCTCAGATAAAACCTGCTTGTATGCAAGAGATGTGTCTCCTGCATCTAATACGATATAAGATGCAAAATAAAGAACTCTCTCCAATACACGAGGTGATAAATCAAGGATCAGTCCCATACGTGATGGAATACCCTTGAAATACCAGATATGGGAAACAGGAGCTGCCAGCTCGATGTGACCCATACGTTCTCTACGAACGCTGGACTTTGTAATCTCAACTCCACAACGATCGCAGACAACACCTTTATAACGGATTTTCTTATATTTACCACAGTGACATTCCCAGTCTTTCTGCGGTCCGAAAATCTTCTCACAGAACAAACCATCTTTCTCAGGCTTTAAAGTTCTGTAGTTAATTGTCTCAGGTTTTTTTACCTCGCCATGAGACCACTCACGAATCTTTTCAGGAGATGCTAATCCAATCTGGATTGCATCAAACTGCATCGCCTGGTTTGTCTCCACTTTATTTGTTTCTGGCATTGTATGACACTCCTTCCCAATTATTCTTCGTCATCAAGAACTTCTTCTGCGTCATCAAAAAATTCTTCCGCATCATCAAACTCTTCGTCTGCGTTGTCAGGTTCCTCAACATTTACAAGTTCTTCGTTCTCTGCATTGAACTCCTGCTTTGTGAAACCATGTTTCTCAAATGACTCACTATCTTCAAATGCATAATCCTTATCGTTTCCGATAATCGCATTGATATCTGTATTACCGTACTCACTTGTCTCGATAAGCTCAACCTCTTCTCTGTTCTCATCAAGTACCTTGACATCCAGACCAAGTGCCTGAAGCTCTTTGAGAAGTACCTTGAATGACTCTGGAATACCAGGCTCAGGGATATTCTCACCCTTGATGATAGCCTCGTAGGTCTTGACACGGCCAACAACATCATCGGACTTCATTGTAAGGATCTCCTGAAGTGTATATGCAGCACCATATGCCTCAAGAGCCCAAACCTCCATCTCTCCGAAACGCTGTCCACCGAACTGTGCCTTACCACCGAGTGGCTGCTGTGTTACTAATGAGTAAGGACCTGTTGAACGTGCATGGATCTTATCGTCAACAAGGTGATGCAGCTTAAGGTAATGCATGTGTCCGATAGTTGTCTTTCCATCGAAGCACTCACCTGTTCTACCATCACGAAGCTGTACCTTTCCATCCTTTGAAATCGGAACGCCCTTCCATAAGCTTCTGTGAGCTCTGTTTGTTGAAAGGTATTCCATGACGTCCTCACGGAGTGTATCAACATATTTATCATAGAAGATTTCAGCATCTGCGCTCCAGTATGGATGCTCCGCCTGTAAATCCTTTTCAAGCTCTTCCTTATCGAACGGAAGATTTACGTAATCATTTGCAAGCTCAAGTGTATCCTCGATATCTACCTCGTTAGCTCCGTCAAATACAGGAGTTGAGATATTGAAGCCAAGTGCCTTTGCAGCGAGACTCAGGTGAATCTCAAGGACCTGACCGATGTTCATTCGTGAAGGAACACCGAGTGGGTTAAGTACGATATCCAGTGGACGTCCGTTTGGAAGGAATGGCATATCCTCAACAGGAAGTACACGGGAAACGACACCCTTGTTACCATGACGACCAGCCATCTTATCACCAACGGAGATTTTTCTCTTCTGTGCGATATAGATACGTACAGACTGATTAACTCCTGGAGACAGCTCATCACCATTTTCTCTTTTAAATACCTTGGCATCAACAATGATACCGTAAGCACCATGAGGTACCTTAAGTGATGTATCACGAACCTCTCTTGCCTTCTCACCGAAGATGGCACGAAGAAGTCTCTCCTCTGCTGTAAGCTCTGTCTCACCCTTTGGTGTAACCTTTCCTACAAGGATATCACCGGCACGAACCTCTGCACCTACACGGATGATACCTCTCTCATCAAGGTCCTTGAGTGCGTCGTCGCCGACACCAGGGACATCACGTGTAATCTCCTCAGGTCCGAGCTTTGTATCACGTGACTCTACCTCATATTCCTCGATATGAACTGATGTATACACATCATACTCTACGAGACGCTCTGAAAGAAGAACGGCATCCTCGTAGTTGTATCCTTCCCATGTCATGAATCCGATAAGCGGGTTCTTTCCAAGAGCAAGCTCTCCCTGACTTGTTGAAGGACCGTCTGCGATAACATCGCCTGCCTTAACCTTGTCACCCTTAAATACGATAGGTCTCTGGTTGTAGCAGTTTGACTGGTTAGAACGAGAGAACTTTGTAAGGATATACTCTCTCTTGTTTCCGTCAGTCTCTTTTATGATAATGCGGTTTGACTCTGAAGATAATACCTCTCCGTCTGCCTTTGCAACTACGCAGACACCTGAGTCAACTGCGGCCTTTGTCTCAATACCTGTACCAACTACAGGAGCCTCTGTGGTCAGAAGCGGAACGGCCTGACGCTGCATGTTTGATCCCATGAGGGCACGTGTAGGGTCATCGTTCTGCAAGAACGGAATCAGCGCTGTAGCTACTGAGAATACCATCTTTGGAGATACATCCATATAATCAAATGCTGACTTATCGTACTCCTGAGTTTCCTCTCTGTAACGACCTGAAACTGAGTTACGTATGAAATGTCCTTCGGCATCAAGCTTCTCATTAGCCTGTGCTACGTGGTAGTTGTCCTCCTCGTCGGCTGTCATGTATACAACCTCTTCTGTGACTACCGGGTTCTTAGGATCAGTCTTGTCAATCTTACGGTATGGAGCCTCTACGAAGCCATACTCATTGATTCTCGCATAGCATGCAAGTGAGTTGATAAGACCGATGTTTGGTCCCTCAGGAGTCTCTACAGGACACATACGGCCGTAGTGAGTGTAATGTACATCTCGAACCTCGAATCCGGCACGGTCTCTTGAAAGACCACCAGGTCCAAGTGCTGATAAACGTCTCTTGTGAGTAAGCTCTCCAAGAGGGTTATTCTGATCCATGAACTGTGAAAGCTGTGAAGAACCGAAGAATTCTTTAACAGCGGCAGTTACAGGCTTTATATTGATAAGTGACTGAGGTGAAATTCCCTCTAAGTCCTGTGTAGTCATTCTTTCACGAACAACACGCTCCAGTCTTGAGAGACCGATACGGTACTGGTTCTGTAACAGTTCTCCAACCGCACGGATACGTCTGTTTCCAAGATGATCGATATCGTCATCTGTTCCTGCGCCCCACTCTAAGTGCATATTGTAGTTGATAGTTGCGAAGATATCCTCTTTAGTAATATGCTTTGGAATAAGGTCAGATATATCTCTCTTTATAGCCTCGATTCTGTCCTCAAGAGAATCATACTCCTCGAGAATCTGAGCGAGTACCGGATAGTAAACAAGCTCAGTAACACCGATAGACTTAGGATCCTCAAGCTCAGGAATCCAGCTTCTGATGTCAACCATCATAGAAGAAAGAATCTTGACATTTCTTGTCTCTGTCTGAATCCATAAAGCAGGAACGGCAGCGTTCTGGATCTGTGTGGCAAGCGCACGGTCAACAACAGTACCTGCCTCAGCGATAACCTCACCTGTAGAAGGATCAACTACGTCCTCAGCTAAAACCTGTCCACTGATACGGTTCTTTAAAGCAAGCTTCTTATTAAACTTATAACGTCCTACCTTGGCAAGGTCATATCTTCTAGGATCGAAGAACATTGCTGTGATAAGGCTCTCTGCACTCTCAACCGAAAGTGGCTCGCCCGGACGAATCTTCTTATATAACTCTAATAAACCAGCCTCATAGCTTCCCTGTGGCTCACGCTCTGTGATTGCAGGGTCCTTGCTGAATGATGCCTGGATCTTTGGCTCATCTCCGAACATATCGAGAATAGCCTGATTTGTACCTACTCCAAGTGCACGTAAAAGCACTGTGATAGGTACCTTACGTGTTCTGTCTACTCTTACATAAAAAACGTCGTTAGAGTCTGTCTCATACTCAAGCCATGCACCACGGTTTGGAATAACAGTACAAGAATACAGGGTCTTTCCGAGCTTATCATGAGCAATTCCGTAATAAATACCAGGAGAACGAACTAACTGACTGACAATAACTCGCTCTGCACCGTTGATTACGAATGTACCGGTCTCTGTCATTAAAGGCAGATCACCCATGAAAATTTCATGCTCATTAATCTCATCTGTCTCTTTGTTGTGAAGTCTGACTTTAACCTTTAAAGGAGCTGCGTATGTTGCATCTCTTTCCTTGCACTCAGGAATTGTATACTTTACATCATCTTCGCATAATGTAAAATCTACAAAATCAAGACTAAGCTTTCCGCTGTAATCTGTGATTGGAGAGATATCCGCAAAAGCTTCCTTAAGACCTTCGTCTAAGAACCACTGATAAGAATCCTTCTGGACCTCAATCAGATTTGGCATCTGCAGAACCTCTTTTTGTCTTGAGTAACTCATACGCATGCTTTTTCCGGATGTGACCGGACGTATTCTGTTTTTCTCCATTGACGTTTCACCTCTCGTTTTTATTTTAATCTAGCAAGTATCTAGATAATGATTCAAAAACCACCCCAGTTACTATATCTTGTGGTTTTTCTCTTGTGCACATATTTGCGAATGCATTTTAGTGTAATTTACCTATTGACAAATTTGCATCTTTTAAAAAATTGCATAAAAATGCCACTGCACCACAATAGTGCAACGTATACTATACAACAAATTACTGACAATTGCAAGTACTTTTTTTATTTTTTTCACTGTCGCGCAATAATTTTCATCGCCGTCGGATAGGCTACGGGCAGATGTCCCAAAAATGCTCAGGCATTTTCGGGACGCGCTCCGACTGTCGCGCAATAAAAACATAAAAAAGAGCCAAGGTGCAAATAGAATTTGCCCTTGGCTCTTTTTTATGTTTTTACTCCGCTCGTAGCCTATCCGACTATTTAAGTGTAACCTTAGCACCCTCTGCCTCAAGTTTAGCCTTAGCATCCTCTGCTGAAGCCTTGTCAAGCTGCTCTTTGATAACCTTTGGTGCGCCATCAACAGCGTCCTTAGCCTCTTTAAGTCCAAGACCTGTGATCTCACGAACAACCTTGATAACCTTAACCTTGTTTGGTCCAACCTCTGTAAGCTCTACGTCGAACTCAGTCTTCTCCTCAGCTGCTGCTCCGTCAGCTCCTGCTGCTGCAACTACAACACCTGCTGCTGCAGAAACACCGAACTCTTCTTCACAAGCTTTTACTAAATCATTTAACTCTAATACGCTTAACTCTTTGATAGCATCAATAAACTCTGCTGTTGTTAACTTTGCCATTATAATTTCCTCCATTTAAAAATTTAATTATGATAATAAGGTTCAAATATAATATTTGAATTATTCTGCTGCTGGAGCTTCCTCTGCAGCATCCTCTGCTGGTGCTGCCTCTACGGCTGCATCTGCAGCGCCACCCTGCTCTGCGATCTGATTGAGTACACGAGCAAGATTTGTGATAGGTGACTGAATGCTTCCAAGTAATTTTCCAAGAAGCTCATCTCTGCTAGGTACAGCGGCGATTGCCTTCATACCCTCAGCATCATAAAATGTTCCCTCAACTACACCTGCTTTAATCTCTAAAGCCGGAGCTGTTTTAGCGAACTTAGCTAAGATTCTAGCTGGTGCTGTTGCATCCTCTGCTGATACAGCGAATGCGCTTGGTCCTTCAAGGACATCCTTTAATCCCTCGAACTCTGTTCCCTGGATTGCACGGTTTACTAAAGTATTCTTGTATACCTTGTAAGTTACACCGGCTTCTCTTAACTGTTTACGTAACTGAGTATCCTCTGCTACTGTGAGTCCTAAGTAATCAACAACTACTACTGACTGTGCACCATTGATAACACCGGAAATCTCATCTACGATTGGCTGTTTAAGTTCTACCTTTGCCACGATTCATTTACCTCCTTTTAGATTTTCGCATAAAAGACATGAGGTATTTGATTTATTAATCAAAGAAACCCTCCTGCCTGTCGACAGAAGGGTACAAGTCAAAATTCAAGATAAATCTCGAAAATTCCCTCGGTAGGTTCTACGTTTACGCCTTGCGGCACCTACTGTCTTCGGCAATATGCATTGCAATTATATCAAACTATATTACGGATGTCAATTACTTTCCGCAAAACTTTTGCTTGGCGTTTGATAGGTCTTGTAAATTGTTTTACTGTAACTGTTTAACTATCTTACTGTGTAATCTTAACCACGTTTAACTTAACGCCAGGTCCCATTGTAGATGTAAGAGTTGCGCTCTTAATGTACTGACCCTTTAAGCTAGCAGGTTTTGCTTTATTAATTGCACCCATAAGAGACTGGAAGTTGTCGTTTAACTGCTCGTCTGTGAAAGATGCTTTTCCAACTGGCACATGGATAATGTTTGTCTTGTCCAATCTGTACTCAATCTTACCGGCTTTGATATCGTTAACAGCTTTTGTTACATCCATAGTAACTGTTCCTGCCTTTGGGTTTGGCATTAAGCCCTTTGGTCCAAGGACACGTCCTAAACGACCAACAACACCCATCATATCAGGTGTAGCTACAACAACGTCGAAATCAAACCATCCTTCGTTCTGGATCTTTGGAATGAGTTCTTCGCCGCCTACGAAATCTGCCCCTGCTGCTTCTGCTTCTGTTGCCTTAGCGCCCTTA
>OICI01000401.1_pt1 | contig 14234 bp, 10 predicted proteins | sample 1581261 | NCBI WGS metagenome assembly OICI01 (sample SAMEA3882520, study PRJEB24775) | human gut metagenome | biome: human-associated habitat; feature: intestine environment; material: feces | place: Netherlands | collected 2009/2010 | reverse complement strand
AGGGATGGTTTCTGCTTGCAGTAGTGTGCCTGTTATTCTGTGGGATACATTATGCTCTTCCGGAAAAGAAAAAGAGGGCGCTACAGATCGGAGCACTGTGCGGCAGTCTGTTGTTGGCTGTGGGTGTGATAATATGGTATATTTTGAAACTGCAGGGCAGCGATTTTGTGGAATGGGGCAATCGCCGGGGGATGTTATGGCAGATGGCATGGCAGGGTTTCTGCCGGGGAGATCTTAAGCAGAAGCTGCTGGGGGCCGGACCGGATTGCTTTGCAGGTTATTTGGAACAAGTGTTACCGGGAGGCACGGTACTATTTGACAAAGGCTATTTTGCCGATTCGATTTTTACGAATGCACACAATGAATGGCTTACCACGTTGATCAACCTGGGGGCGCTGGGAACTGCTGCTTATGCAGCCGTATTTCTTACCGCATTGCGGAAATACCGCAGAAATTCCATGGCGATCATGCTGCTTTTTACTTATGGAATGTATTCCCTGATCAGCTTTCAGCAGGTATTGAATACCCCGTTCTTTTTTCTGTTGCTGGGGGTATGCGAAGCTGAACAGCGCATGAATCAGCAATATAATACAGATACACATGAGGAGTCTATAGAAGTCGGATGAAAAATATTTGGAAAATTTTCACAAAAGATGTCAAACAATTAGTGAAGCAGCCTTTTGCACTGATCATAATTATCGGGTTGTGCGTGATCCCATCACTGTATGCCTGGTTTAATATTTTTGCCAACTGGGATCCTTATGCCAATACCGGCGGGATTCCCGTAGCAGTGGTGTCATTGGATCAGGACTATACGTTAAAGGACGGTTCCGTGGTAAATATGGGAGAATCCGTTCTGGAGAGTCTGCATTCTAATACCAGCGTAAAATGGATTTTCCCGGACACAGAGGAAGAAGCAGAAGAGGGTGTGGAGTCAGGAAAATATTATGCTGCTATTGTGATCACCGATAAGTTTACATACAGTATGTATAATGCATTTTCGGATGATTTCGAGAATCCGGCGCTGATCTATTATCAGAATCAAAAGAGCAATGCCATTGCTACGAAGATCACGGATACGGTAGCGGGAACGCTGCAGAACACTATTAACGAGACATTTATTAAAGTGGCAGCCACTACCATTTTTGAAGAGAGCAATTCCGTATCGGCGCAGGTGCAGGGCGGCAGTTACGTGGATGAATTTCGTGTGGATCTCGCGGAACTAAACGACAATCTGAAAGAATACAGCGCGATGATCGATTCCTTCCGCGCGGGAAATACCCGACTGGAAGCTGCGATCACCCATGTAAATTATGAAATCCCGGCAATGCAGAAGAAACTGGATGCGACGACTGCCAGCCTGAACCAGAGCAGTCAGAATCTGTCTTCGACCCGGGACACGCTGGCTGATTTCAGCAATAATATTGATACTTCCATGGCGAATATCAACAATTCCCTGGAGAATATGAAAAAGACGCTGGATGCCAGTAAACTGGCGGATGATACGGCGCAGATGACCAAAGATCTGACCAAAGTGGCGAGGGATACCAATACCCTGAACGGACAGGTGAATGATCTGCTGGCAGTACTGTTGCAGCAGAAATTACAGGGCAGCGTCTCCGGAGGGGATGCATCTGTCTCAGGAGGTAACGCAGGTGCCGGCGGCAATGGAGGAAGTGCGGCTTCCGACGCGGCCATTGAGGCACTGAAGGCAATGCAGAAGGAACTGGATATGATGAACACTGTGGTGGGCAGTGTGCTGGAAGCTACGGATGAGCAGGCGGCGGAGAAGGCAAAAGTCAATGTCAACAATGCCATGAATAACCTGAAGAGCGTTATCGACAGCTGCGAAAATAATGTAAGCAATATGCAGGGCATTTATAAAAATAACCTGGTACCGCAGATGCAGAGAGTGCTGACCAATATGACAGATTCCCTGAATCAGGTGACCGGACTGGTAAATACTCTGAGTAACACGGTGAAAAATGTGGGGGTGGTCATGGAAGGCGTAGGTGACGCAGTGGACGGCACCAGTGAAAGCCTTGGCCAGATTCAGAGCGTGGTAGACAGCATCAGCGACAAACTGACAGACCTGATGGAACAGCTGGAGGGTGCTTCCGAAGAAGAAATGATGGATATTCTGGTGCGTTTCCTGGGCGGTGACCCGGATAGCCTGGGAGCTTATTTTGCATCTCCGGTGACCATGGAGACTGTTGCCATGTATCCTGTGGCCACCTACGGATCCGCTATGACTCCGTTTTATTCTACACTGGCCATCTGGGTAGGGTCTACGATACTGGTGGCACTGGTAAAAGTAAAAGCCTCTCCGAAAGGATTGGAAAATGCACAGAGTTATCAGTTGTATTTCGGCAGATATCTGCTGTTTTTCCTGCTGGCACAGATTCAGGCAGCTATTATCGTAGCGGGAGATCTGTGGCTGCTGAAGGTCAATATTGTGGAGCCGGCATTGTTTTTCCTGGCGGCAAGCTTTACGGCAACTGCATTTTCCCTGTTGATCTATTCGCTGACACTGGCATTCGGAGATGTGGGCAAGGCTGTCTGCGTCATTGTCATGGTATTACAGATCGCGGGATCCAGCGGCACGTTCCCGATTGAACTGCTGCCGGATACTTATCAGAAAATATATATCTTTTTCCCATTCCCCTATGCCATTACGGCAATGCGTGAGGCGTTGGCGGGAATGTACGGAACGGCCTATATGGAAGCATTGGCAAAGCTGATCCTGTTTATGCTGGAGGGCCTGCTGATCGGCCTGGTGATCCGGATCCCTTTCGTCAAACTGAATCACTTTGTGGAAGAGAGAATGGAAGACACGGAACTCATGTGATGCCTATTCGGAGCTATGTAAACATTGCATAATATTCGTCGAATGCTAGCATTCGTAAGAAGATTTTGCAATGTTTATAGGGCGAGGTAACTTCATGAGCAAAAGGAAAGCTCCGCAGGAGCGGTTTTGCGAATGAAGTACCGAATAGGCAGAAAGTAAGGCAGAAAATAAGACAGAAAGTAGGACAGAAAGGAAATTTCATGGAAAGAGACTACGAAGAGATTTTTCAGAAGGTGTTGGACTATGAGCAGACCCTTCATGAAAAAAACAGAAAAAGAATCAAGATCGGTCTGAAGTGCATCTGGATCGTGCCCCTGTTTTTCCTGGCATTGTTGTTCCTGACCGGCAGCAATAAAGTGATCTTCCTGATCCTGTGGATCGTGTCACTGTTCGCCCTGTCGATCTATCTGATCGTTGTGGAATATACGGATCATAACTTGCAGGAAAAGATCATGGAACTAAAGGGGGAAGAGGGAACGATCGAAGCAGTAACCCCTGCGGATTTTGACAGAGCGGCACAGATCATCCGCAAGACCCGGGAAATGATCGGTGAGGGACTGAACTCCCCGGCGGAGACACAGGCAGAAGTGACAGAGAAAAAAGACAAAGCAGAAGAAATAAAAGAAACAGAAGACGGGGAGGAAGGCGAGTAATATGCGTAACATCTGGAAAATATTTACCACCGACATCCGTCGGATCAGCAATAATGTGGTGGCAGTTGTTATTATTATGGGACTGAGTATTCTCCCGGCACTGTATGCATGGTTCAATATTTTCTCCAACTGGGATCCCTATGAACCTGCGGCTACCAGCCAGCTGAAGGTGGCGGTGGCTTCCGATGATGCCGGAGCGGAGATCATGGGACTTTCCCTGAATGTAGGAGACAGTGTGTTGGAGGCTTTGGGAGCCAATACCACTATCGGCTGTGTATTCCCGGGGACTACCGAAGAAGCCCTGGAAGGAGTTAAGAACAGTGATTACTATGCGGCATTGATCATTCCGGAGAACTTCACACAGGAGATGTTGGGATTCCTGGACGGAGAAGTGGATCATCCTACCATTTACTATTATGAAAACGAGAAAAAGAACGGTATCGCACCCAAGATTACCGGAAAAGCGAAAAATGCCGTGCAGGAGCAGGTGAACGCCACATTTGTCAGCACCGTGGCAGAAGCTGTCATGAAAGCCGGAAATGCACTGTCCATGGCGAATGCAAGCGGACAGGCCAGTGTGACAGGTTCACTGGATGCCGTACAGGCACAGCTGCAGGATTATGTGGTAATGCTGCAGTCCTTCCAGAGTATTATGAGTTCTGCGGAGATGATCATGGCCACCAGCCGGAATATGCTTCCGGATATGGACAATATACTGGAGAACGGACGAAATACCATGATCGGTATGCAGACCATGATCAATTCCAGCGTAGATGCAGTGGATGTTATGGGCGATATGGTGAGCAGCAGTATGGATATGGTGACGGAAGCGTTACAGTATCTGTCTGTGTTCTCGGATGGGTTGCTGGATCAGATGGGCAGTAACAATATCGGAAGTACTACCGATACCGGACTGGGTATGGCGATCGGTCTGGTACAGGGAATGCAGGCCAACATGGATGTGCTGGGAAGCCTGGTCACCGGACAGGATGCGCAGATTCAGTCGATCAACCAGTCTCTGAAAAATATCGAGGCGGATTTAAAACAGCTGCAGAACAGCAAGGGTCAGGTCGACACGGATGTGAATACGCTGCGGGCACAGATCCGGGAACAGATTCAGATCTGCAATAAGCAGCTGAACAACCTGATGAATGATTACAATAATAATGTCAGACCTTCTTTCCGGAATACCGGGAAATCCATGCAGCAGGCATTTTTAAATGCCGCGGCTATGATGAACGGAACGAATGTGAATATGGATGAGATCTCGGATATTCTGGGAGAATATGAGCAGACCATCCGGGAAGGCAATTTAAGCCTGCAGGATTCCCTGACAATTGCACAGGAACTGCTGGACAAGGTAAGTAAAATAGCGGATAATATAAAACGGATCACCGGAGCGGATTCTTATGAAGATATTCTGAAAGCCATGGCCAGCGATCCGACTTCCGTGGCGGAATTCGTATCATCACCGGTGAAGCTTCAGACGGTACCGGTCTATCCGGTGGAGCACTACGGCTCCGCGGCATCGCCGTTTTACACGATCCTGGCGATCTGGGTGGGAGCGCTGTTTTTAGTGGCTATCATCCATGTGGGTGTAAAACCCATTGATCCCGGAGATCATTACAAAGAATATGAAAGATACTTTGGCAGATATCTGCTGTTTTTCCTTATCGGACAGGCACAGACACTGCTGACGATCCTGGGCAATCTCTACTACATTGAGATCCAGTGCCAGCATAAATTTCTATACTGGCTGGCAGCAGCTGTGGCAAGTGCGGCGTTCAGCTGTTTCATGTATTCCGTGACGTTTGCTTTCGGCAATGTGGGAGAAGCACTGGCCATCGTGATCATGGTCATTCAGGTAGCGGGAAGCGGAGGAACCTTCCCCATTGAGGCGCTGCCGAAGGTGTTTCAGTGGATCTATCCTTTCCTGCCGTTCCAGTTTGGCATGAAAGCGTTTAAAGAATGTATTGCAGGAATGTACGGTGTGGATTACTGGATCAATGTGGGCAAAATGGTATTGTTCCTGATCATCGCATTATTACTGGGTCTGGCACTGGAACCGCCATTCCGCAAATTGAACCACAGGATCGAGAAGAGCAAGGAAAAGACAGGGCTGATGATATAATGAGCCTCAAGGAAAACCAAGCGGCTGCGAAGCAGACATTTGGTTTTCTGGGCTCATTAGCGAACGAATAATCCTGCGAAGCAGGATGTAGAGTGCGAAAGCACGAATTCGTGAGCTTATGATATAATGAGCGCAAGTGAGCCAATATGCTTGCATAATTGGCGAACGGCGAATTTGATCATGATCGTTGCGAAGCAACGGTAAGCACCGTAGGTGCGAATCATGATATAATGGGTATAAATTGATTTTGTAAACCAACTGTCCCCCAAAAACTGGCTACAAACAAAAAACAGGAAGCCTTGAATTATCAGGCTTCCCACTTTATTAATTAATGCGGAAGATGGGACTTGAACCCACACGGTATTGCTACCACAAGATCCTTAGTCTTGCTCGTCTGCCAATTCCGACACTTCCGCATAGCGATACAAAATAATAATCATCTCGCATCACGCAAGAATGATAATAACATCTTCCCACGGCAATGTCAACATGATTTTAAAATTTGTAGGAATTTTTTATACACTTAAAACAGTTTGGAATAATAAAGAGTTTATACACAGTAAGTGTTAACTAAAGAAATAATTTCATTGTCAGAAGGAATGTTATTATCATCCTTTTTAGAATAAATAGTAAGCAGATAGATTTTTAACTCCTCGCTAATAGCATAATATAAAATGCGATATCCATTGGATTGCCCAGAATGTGTATCAGTATTAATGCTGCGAACCTTAAAAATATGTCCGTGATCCGAAATTTTTAATCCGGGAATTTCCGTTCCAATAAGGTGCCCTTGCTGAAGTTCGTTAGTTATCTGCCGGATATCTTCACCGATATGGAAATATCTTTTCTTCTTTATGTAATATTTGATGTCTTTTTCAAATCTTGCAGTGGGAATAACGGTATACATTTATTCACCACCTTCTTTGCACCATTGTTCAATGTCTGAGAAAAGTTGGTCCAGGGACTTCTCCGGTATTTTGCCATCTCTCATTTTTCGGATTTCCTGGCATGATTGGGTAATGGAATCGGTGATAGTACAAGGACGTGATGCTGTTACAGATTGCATATGCTCGTTCTCCTTCTTCGTTTGTGGCTTGGTCTGCGGTTTGTTTTTCATAAGAACCCTCCCTTGTTGATTACAAGTATAATATGCACAATGATAGAATACAAGTATAGGCATTACAATAATAAACGTGGGGAAAAATAAGGATTCCTATATCGAATACTATTCAGAATTATAAAAAGAAATAATTACAGTATTAGAATAGCATGGATAAAAAATAAAGGCAACTTCTTTTTGCTTTTTCTTTTACCAAGCAGTCGGTTTCTGTTATAATAAATAAAAAGATATATATGATAAACATCCCTGTAAAAGACAAACGAAAAGGAACAACAATTATGGAATCAAGAGTGGAACAGGCAGCGGAGAGAAAAATGTGTGGTTACAACTGTGCGCAGGCAGTGGCGTGCACGTACTGTGATCTGCCGGGAATTGACGAGGAGACAGTGAGGAATCTTACCCAGGGCTTCGCGGCAGGTATCGGTGGCAGCATGGAAGCCACCTGTGGAGCTATCATCGGTGCGGTCGATATCCTGGGACTGATCAACAAGAATCCCCAGCGGACAATGCAGGGATCCCGGAAGATCATCAATAGCTTCAAGGGACAGAACGGGACAGTGATCTGTAAGGAATTAAAGGGCATTACCGACGGTGTCGTGAAGAGAGAATGCGTGGACTGCGTCAGGGATGCAGCAGCTTTTCTGGAAGCGGAACTACTGGAAATATAATCAGCCCTATCACGGCTATATGGCGCTGACTCTTTTTATAGGATGCTGGCGTGATTGTATATAACCTGTGACAGCAGGACGGTAGCAGCAGAATCTTCAAGGAACAGCTGCGTCTCAGGGAGAACAGGCTGTCATTCACCAAAAGAATTGTAGAGATTAATAAAACAAGGTTTTTGTAAACCAAATAGAATTGTGCAAAATCACTAAAACAGAGTGTAAAATTATAAAAAAGAGTGCAGGAAGTTTGTAATCTCCATATCTTGCGCTCTTTTAATTTTTGTGATATTATAAGTTTAACGTTAAACGTATGAAACAAGGACGACAAATTAACAAAAAAATGAAATATGTTTCAAACTACTGCAAAACACTAGTGTTGTACCAATAAATTTGTTATAATTTGTAAAATCCTGTATTTTGAAAGGTTTAACGTTAAATCTAATAAACACCTATATTGAGAAGGGAGAGTTACAATGAGAAAGAAACTGATCAGTGCAATGTTATGTATGACTATGGCAGTATCTGTAATGCTGACCGGATGCGGCGGGGATAACCAATCGGCAGCAACCGATACCAAGAGTGAAGAGACGCAGGCAGCTGCAACGGCAGAGACCAAAGAGACAACGGAGAATGAGGAGGTTACGCTGACTCTTGGTATCTGGCCGGAAGACACGTTGACAGATGACATTCAGGTACATGAGGGATATGTTGCAGCCATGAAGGAGCTTCATCCAAATGTAACATGTGTACCTGCATATTACAAATATGCAACGGACACTTTCATGCCTATGGTAGAGTCAGGTAACTGTCCGACCATCTTCGAGACCTGGTTTACAGAGCCTCAGAAGCTGATCAAGGCAGGAGCAATAGCGGATATTACGGATGAGTTAGAGGCACGTGGATGGCTGGATAAAATGAATCCCTCCATCAAATCGCTGCTTTCCGATTCTAACGGAAGAGTCTACGGCATTCCCCGTGACGGATATGCACTTGGACTGATGCTGAACGTAGAAGTGTTCGAGGAAGCAGGACTGGTAGATGCAGATGGATATCCCATCTATCCCAAGACCTGGGATGAACTGGCAGAGACAGCTAAGACCATTAAGGAAAAGACAGGATCTGCTGGCTTATGTCTCCTTGCCAAGGATAATGCCGGTGGATGGCATTTCTCCAATATCGCATGGGACTTCGGTGCTACTTTATGTACACAGAATGATGACGGAACTTTTACTGCTCATCTGGATTCCGATGAAGCAATCGCAGCAATGGAATATGTGAAGTCCTTAAAATGGGATTATGATGTTCTGACTGCAGATCCCCTGTCTGAGGACTGGGGAACCGGATTTACTCAGCTGGGAACCGGTGGCGCAGCAATGTACATAGCAGCAAATGACGCTGTAAATCAGCCGACACAGGTAAATGGTCTGCCTGTTGATAAACTGGCAATGTGCCCGATTCCCGAAGGACCCGGAGGCCAGTACTCTCTGTATGGAGGTACTCCTTACATGTTCTCCAGAGATGCATCTGAAGCAGAAATCAATGCAGCACTGGATTACCTGGAGATTATGGGTAAGGCACCCGTTGCAACCGATGATTCCATTGCCGGCATGAAGGCAGATGCACAGAACAAGGTGGATCAGGGCGTTCCTGTAATTAAGAGATTCCCCTGCTGGGTAGCACAGGATGTCCTGGATGCTGAGGCAGCAATAGTAGAGGAATACGGCAACGTGGATCCTAAGATGTTCCAGTCCTACTTTGACGCAACTTCTTCTGACGGTCTGAGACTGGAAGAGCCCGGCTCCACACAGGATATGTATGCAGAACTGACCAAGGTACTGCAGGCAGTCCTGACGGATAAGAATGCAGATGTTGCAGCACTGATGGGAGAAGCAAATGCTAACTATCAGAAGATTCTTGATAATTATGTAGTTGATTAAGCAGCAGATAACAGTAGCCGGAGTTCCCTGTGGGGATTCCGGTTACTGAAAAATAAGGTTTTCGTATATAAGTTTTCATAGAAAAAAGGCAGACAAACAGTTGGATTGTAAGAGGAAGGCGTGTGAACATGACGACGGCAAAAAGGGAAAAGAGTAAGTTCAGAAAGAGAGATCTGTTTGGATGGCTGGTAATGCTTCCTACTGTAGTGTTGTTTACTTTTTTTGTGTGGGAACCGTTGCTGGAGAATATCCGATTGAGCTTTTGTACAGCCAAGATGTACACAGTCACTGGATTTGCAGGACTGGAAAATTATTATAACGTAATTCATGATGTGGATTTTGAAGCAGCTTTTTTTAATACTTTTAAGTATACATTCTGGTCATTTTTAATCGGATTTTTTGTCCCCATTATCATGGGAATATTGATTTCCGAGACGGTACATTTGAAGGGACTGTTCCGGGTGGGAGTGTATTTTCCCAATATCATGCCTACACTGGCTACCATCTGGATCTGGAGCTATTTCTTCCTGCCGGGTCCTACCGGTGTGCTTAACATCATTCTCGGAAAGCTTGGGATTGAACCGTTGGTGTGGCTGAATAATCCGAAATGGACGATTCCACTGATCATTATTACGATGACATGGAAAAGTGCGGGATCTACAGCGCTGATCTATATGGCGAATATCAGCGGTATCAGCCCGGATCTGTATGAAGCAGCAACGATTGACGGCGCATCTATCTGGCAGAGAGTATGTCATGTTACGCTGCCGAGTCTGAAGGGAATCATCAAGACCATGCTGATCCTTCAGTTTATCTCTGTGTTCCAGATCATGTATGAGCCCATGATCTTCAAAAACGGAGGTCCGAACAATGCAAGTATCTCGCTGATGATGTTGATGTACCGTTATGGTTACCGTGATTATAATGTACCCAAGGCATCAGCATTATCTGTAATGATCTGTATCATCCTGGTGATTTTAAGCGGCATATATATGAAAGCTACTCGATCGGAAGAAGATGCATAGAGGAGGAAAAGGCTATGTTTTTTGACAAATATCAATCGAAAAAGGATGGTGTCATCCGTGGATATGACATTCGGTCAGGAAAAGTCAAAGTATTAGCAGGCGTTATCATGATCATCTGTATGATCATGGTGGTAATCTGTCTCTTCCCGGCAGTCTGGGTATTTCTGGCAAGTTTTAAGGATATTAAGGAATTTACCCGAAATGTAACGATTATTCCAGAGAAATTTGACTGGAGCCGGATGGAAGAGACCTGGAATGCATTCAAATTCACCAAGTATTATATGAATTCAATGATCTCTGTATTGGGTTGTACGATCTGCGCAGTAGTCTTTAACGGACTGCTTGCTTATGGACTTAGTGTATTAAAACCTAAGGGTTATCAGATCATCAACGGACTGGTAATGTGGAGTCTGCTGATCCCGGGTACCGTTAGTATTGTTGCTGTATTTCGTAACATCAATCTGGTAGGACTGAATAAGAGCTTTGTACCTTTGTGGCTGGCATTTGGAGCAAACGCCTTTTATGTAGTGTTGTTCAAACAGTTTTTTGAAGAAATTCCGAAGGAACTGGTGGAGGCAGCGGAACTGGACGGCTGTGGCGTATGGAGAATGTTTGTTACTATCATGCTGCCGTTATCCAAACCAATCATTTCCGTAGTGGCTATTTTCGCAATCACAGCAGCATGGTCTGATTTCCTGCTGCCGTATCTGGTACTTAACGGAACAGACAAAGTGACAGTAATGGTGAAATTATTCTCTTTCAAGGATACTCCGACGGATGCGGTCAGTGTGTTGAGAGCATCGTTTTTTGCCATCATACCTCCGACGATCCTGTTTACGATATTCCAGAAGCAGATTACGGACGGTGCGGCAACCGGTGCAGTGAAAGGTTAGAATTTTAGATGAAAATGGAGAGGGAGTAGGGAATGGCAAAAGTTGCAGACAGTTATTTTAAGATAGATCCCTGGAAAATTGTTGAGGAAGGGTTTGCACCGGAATATGCCATGACGGCAGAATCTGTGTTTTCCCTGGGCAATGAGTACATGGGAGTCAGAGGATATTTTGAAGAGGGTTACAGTGGACAGACACTGTTAGGCAGTTATTTTAACGGTGTCTATGAGCGAAGAAAAGCTGCCGCAGAAGGATATAAAGGAATTGTTCAGGAAACGGAATTCATGGTCAACAGCGTGGACTGGCTTTACCTTCGCATCTGGGCAGGCGAAGAATGCCTGGATCTGGTAACGGCAAAGTTCGAGAATTTCCATCGTGAACTGGATCTGAGAACAGGGCTGCTTAGCAGGAGATTTATCTGGGTCACAGAGAAGGGAAAACTGGAAGTATGCCTGGAACGGTTAATATCCATGGTGGAGAATGAGGCGGCAGCGCAGCGGGTTACCATTACATCCAACGGATATTGTGGAGAGATCCGTGTATGTGCAGGACTTGATTTTAACACGACCCACGGAGCAGAGAAAATGAGTTTGTGGAACTGCCAAAAACAGTCTTCCGGGGAACATCGTTGTCATATCAGCGGCTGCACAAAAAATACAGACATAGAAGTGGAAAGCAGCTGTATTTTTCGGGGAAGTATGGTGGAGCAGGCAGGAACACGTACGATTGTGGAAGAAAAGCTGGTGGCGGAGGACTATACCTTTTCCCTGGAGGATGGAGAGAGCAGACAACTGGAGAAAATTGTCTGCAATGTAACATCACTGGCAAAAAAGGAGGAAGGCAGGACAGAGAGAATTCTTGACAGAACTTTTTTTGCAATCTTTGAAGAGAATAAAATGTGGTGGGAGCAGGTATGGCAGAAGTCGGATGTTGAAATTTGGGGAGATGAAGAGAATCAGCAGGGAATACGGTTTTGTATTTTCCAGATGTTTCAGACTTATCATGGTGCGATTCCCGGGACCAACATCGGTGCAAAAGGGCTGACCGGCGAGGCGTATAACGGCAATGCATTTTGGGATACCGAGACCTATTGCCTTCCGTTTTTTCTGTTTCATGACAGGCAGGCGGCAGCAAATCTGCTGTACTTCCGTTATGCAACGCTAGAGGAAGCCAGAAAGCGGGCACAAGCACTGGACTGCAAAGGAGCGTTTTATCCGATTGCTACGATCAGTGGTAGGGAATGTTGTAATCTGTGGCAGCACGCCAGCCTGCAGCTTCAGGCGTCCACGGGAGTGGCATATGGAATCTGGATCTATGAAAATGTTCTGAAGGATACTTCCTTTACGGAAAAATACGGATTGGAGATGCTGATTGAGATCAGTCGTATGCTTGCCACAAGAGGTGATTACAGCGCTGATGGTTCTTATTACGGCTATTATGGAGTAATGGGACCGGATGAATTCCAGATGATGGTGAATCAGAATGCCTATACGAACTATATGGGACGCTTCTGCTTCCGATATACGCTGGAAGTGTTGAACCGAATGAAGAGAGAGGTACCTGCACGTTATGCGGAAATTACAGAGCGGCTGCATTATACCGAGGAGGAAGGGCAGGACTGGAAGCAGAAAGCGGACAAAATGTATATTCCTTACGACGAAAGGCGAAAACTGTATGAGCAGCATGAGGGATATTTTAAGCTGCCGCATGTCGATGTGGATGCTATCCCGATAGAGGAATTCCCGTTGTACAGTCATTGGACGTATGACAGGATTTACCGGAATGACATGATCAAGCAGGCGGATGTGCTGATGTTTATGCTGCTGTTCAATTCGCAGTTTACTCCGGAGGTATTACGGAGCAACTATGAATTTTACGAGCCCCGGTGTATCCATGAAAGTTCGTTATCTCCTTCCGTGCATTCGATTCTGGCTTCCCAACTGGGGAAAAAGGAAGAGGCGTTTGCTTTTTTTAAATTTGCAACCAGAATGGATCTGGACAATTATAACCGCAACAGCGGGGAAGGCTTACATACCACATCTATTGCAGCAGCATGGATGAATATTGTATATGGATTTGGAGGCTTAAGGGCAGACGGAGATATGCTCACGCTGGCTCCTTCGATTCCAAAGCAGTGGGAAGGATATCGTTTTCATATTGTGTACCTGGATGAGATCATATGTGTGGAAGTCAGAAAGGGACAGACAGAGATATACACATTGCATGGCGGGCAGATCGTTCTTGGCATCTATGGGCAGATCACAATGATAGATGGTAAAAAGCAGGTATTTGTCATGCCGGGATAAAGGAGGACACTATGCGGGAGTGGACAATCAGGGAAGAAGGATATGAAGAAGAGAAGGCGGCAACGCTTGGTAACCGTTATCTGACCGGCAATGGTTATCTGGGGATTCGGGGAACCCTGGAGGAATATGAAGCGGACAGGCTGCCTGCGATAAATTTGGCAGGAATATATGACAGATCTACCGGCTGGAGGGAGCCGGTCAACCTGCCCAACGGTTGTTTTTCTTATCTGCGGGTGGATGGAGAAATGTATCGCCTCCCGGAAGTCAGACCCATATCACACGGAATCAGCCTGGATTATCGTCATGGAATTTTCCACAGACATACGACCTGGCACACCGCCAGAGGAAATGTTACGCTGCGGACAGAACGGTTTGCCAGTATGGATCAGGTACATGTGATCGGGATGCGGTTTCAGATCAGTGCGGATTTTCATGCAGATATTGAACTGGTCACGGGAATCGATACAAAGGTGTGGGATCTGAACGGACCGCATCTGGAGAAAATTTCCATGCAGGGACAACAGGATGATATGGTCGTAACGGCACAGACCCATGAAGAAGGTATTTCGATTGCTGTGGCAGAGGGAGTGTTGGCTTCCTATCCGGCGGAGATGAAACAGATTGTGAAAAATCATAAGATCCTGCACCGGATTTTCTTT
>OICI01000397.1_pt1 | contig 14308 bp, 8 predicted proteins | sample 1581261 | NCBI WGS metagenome assembly OICI01 (sample SAMEA3882520, study PRJEB24775) | human gut metagenome | biome: human-associated habitat; feature: intestine environment; material: feces | place: Netherlands | collected 2009/2010 | reverse complement strand
ATGGTAATATCATTCCAGTTTGTACGGTAAGCCTTGATCTGATTTGACGAATATCCGTAGATCTCAATAGTATTTGTGCCTTCACCGTCGCCGATAGTATCTGTTCCATAGCCTTTCTTGAAGATATATGTATCGTTTCCTGCTCCGTCATAGAGATAGTCATTTCCCTCTCCGCCGTCAAGAACATCGTTTCCTGCATTTCCTGTAAGTCTGTCGTCGCCCTTATCTCCGTAGAGATAGTCGTTTCCGTCGCTGCCTACAAGCTGATCATTGCCGTCCTGACCGATCTTGGTTATTCCGTCCTCATAAATAGAGATCATGTACTCGCTGCCGTCAGTACCGTAAATAGTTCTGAGAGGACTGTTCTGAGCTGTTGCTTCTACGACTGTTCCGTCGGCAAATACAAGCGTAAAGTTTCTTGCTTCCTTGCTGATGCAGTAATTCTTTATTGTAAGGGTATCTTCAAATCCGTCAAAGGTAATAAGAATATCATTCCAGTTGGAACGGTATGCCTTTACACCTTCTGCGGTGAATCCGTCACCGAACATAATGGTATTTGCACCCTCGCTGTCCATAATAGAATCAGCGCCGTATCCCGGCTTGAAGATATAGGTGTCGTTTCCGCTGCCTCCGTCAATAAAGTCATTGCCTGAGCCTGTGTCGATAATATCGTCGCCGTCACCGCCGTTGATGTAATCATCTTCGTTTCCGCCTGAGATACAGTCATTTCCTGATTCTCCGAACAGAGAGTCATTTCCGCTGCCGCCGAAGATCACGTCATTGCCGTCATTTGCTGTAATTCTGTCAGTTCCGGAATCTCCGAAGATATAGTCAGATTCTGTTCCTCCGATAATAAAGTCATCTCCGTTACCGCCTGCGGCGATATTGGCTTTGTCGCTTTCAAGAGGTAAATAATCTGAATTCTCTGTACCTGTAACATAGTTATCGATGCCTGTGATATTATCCTGTACGGGCAGGATTTCTTCGCCTATCTGCAGAACGTAGTTTTCGGGAGCGTCTGCAAAATCGGTAATGATAAGCTTGTCCTCTGTATCCTTAATACTGATAATCACATCATTACCAACGGCATTGATCTCGATATCCGACAAAGTCAGATCGTCGGCAAGCTTAACAGTTGACGTTCCTTCGCTGTCATCAATGACATCTGTACCGTAATCTCTGCTGAATACATATGTATCGTTTCCTGCTCCGCCATAAAGTATATCGTTTCCTGCTCCTCCGTCGAGAATGTCATCACCGTTATCACCGTAAATAATATCGTCGCCTTCCTCACCGAAAATAGCGTCGTTATCATCTCCGCCGTAAACAAAGTCGTTTCCGTTTCCTGCGTAAACGGTGTCATTGCCCTCGTTGCCGTAGATAACGTCATTTTCCTTACTTCCGTAAACGGTATCGTCACCGCCGAAAGCGTGCATGATCGAATCATCTACAACTGCTTTAAGAACATCGTCGCCGTTTCCGCCGTAGATATGTCTGAACGGACTATCCTTATCTGTAACGTGCATTTTAACTCCGTTAAATTCAAGATCGTAATTACGGTATTCCTCACCTTTGCGGAAATCCTTGATAACAAGAGTATCGTTTGTACCCTTTATTGTTATAGCTGCATCGTATTCATCTGTGCCGTTTACAAGAATATCGCTTGGTTTAAGTCCCTTGAATCTGAGAGTATTCAATCCTTCGGAGTCGATTATTGTATCGTTTCCATAGCCCTTTGCGAAAATGTATGTATCGTCACCAGAGCCGCCTTTCAGTGTGTCATTACCTGTTCCGCCGTCGAGAGTGTCGCTGCCTTCGCCGCCAATAAGTATGTCGCTGCCTGAATCTCCGTACAAGATATCGTTGCCTGCTCCACCACTAATAGCGTCGTTTCCGTTGCCGCCACGGAGATTATCGTTACCGTTCTCACCGAAAATGAAATCAATTTTGCTTGTACCGCTATACGAATCATTAGCTTCTGTGCCAAGATATGTGTTACCTGATATTGTTGATTCAACAATATCCGCATAATTCTCTGAATAGTGATTACTGTAATCAGTAAAGCATGATGTTCCGTTGATCTTATCGTACGACTTGAGATAAACGCCAAGGTCATATACTAAGTAATCAATATTTTCTCCCTCAGCAGCTTTTTCATCAAATATATAATTTAAGAACTCTAAGTTTAGATTCTTGTTGCCATTCTCGTCCTCGTATTCGTAAACTGCATTCAGATAGCCGCCAAGACCACAGTACATATTAAGAATATTGTAATACTGATTTTCTATGTTTGTATATATATCCTTTAATATTGAAGCTGCATTAGAGTTCGGATTTGAACCTCCTACACCCTCAAAATCACGTCCCATGAACTGCTCGATCACGTGCAGATCTCTTGCGTCGATATTGCCGCCTCGGCTGTTGATTGAAATACTTTCGGAATCTGTTAATTTATAAAGAATCTTTTTCAGGCAGTAGCGTTTCATAGTTATATCCGTAGATTCGCTGAATCGATAGCAAAGTTCAAGTAATTCTCCGCTTTCATCATCATTGATAGCCTGAATTATATTTGGGACATTACCCGCTGTAACCACGCCGTCCTGAGTTGTATCAGATGAATTTACAGGGAACCAGAACTCGCTGATATCCACCATCGATACAGTTCCGTTTTTGTTAATTGTAACGCTTGCTGATTCTGCAATGCGCGTACCTGTTTCTTCATCTACAAAGCTGACTTCCGAATGTTCAAGGCTAATAGAAACAATGCCTGTTTCATTTAAAGTTTTAAGTTCATTTGATTCGGATTTTCCGTTATGGTTAGCGTCTATCCACACTCTTAGATCAGCAAAAGCAATGTCATTATTATCAATTATTCCATCGCTGTTATCATCAAGTTCTGCAAGTGCTTCAAAGCCAGATTCGGATTTTGAACCGTCTTTAAGAATTACCTGATCTCCGAAAAGCTCTCCGCCGTTATCAATATTTCCGTTTCCGTTTCTGTCTAACGCTAAAAACCCGTCCTCTGTACCTATCCATGCTGTTTTCTCTGCAAATCCGTTATTGTCAAGGTCAAAATTTACACCGTGTTCAAGTGAACGCAGTTCTATGCCTGATTCGCCTAAGTCTATTATGAGAGGATCACGGGGTGGCTGGGCTTTGCCTGCTCTGTCATAATTACCGGATTCCTCTTGAATTTCTTTCATTAATTCATCTATTTTTTTTGCGTCATTTGCAAGCAATGCTTGTCTTAATTCTTCTGCAAATTCTTCTCCCATAAAAACTTCCACAGCTAAAAGAAAATCATCAACAGCTTTATTTACTTCTTCTGGGTTTTCAACACTTTCAGCACTTGCTACAATTGGATTTAGTGTAATCATAAGTGTTGTACATGCCGCAGAAATTGATTTTGAAACACTATCAAGCTTGCCGGATGTTGCCAATTTAATTATACCAGCAGCTGCACATAATCCACCTAAAGCTGGTATACTATACTTTAGTACCGTTGCTGTATCTATACTTGTACTGCTGCTTTTCTCTTGTTCCCATAATTCTAATTCACGCTGTAAGATTTCTTGATTTGCGCTTTCATTTGCATAAGAATAACTTGGTGAATAGTTTGGTGAATAACTTGGTGCAAAGTCCGGCGCAAAACTTGGCGCAAAGTCCGGTGCAAAACTTGGTACAAAACTTGGCGATGGAGCGAGACCAGAACCATTACCAAGATTTTGATTAATTTGATACCAATGACTTAAAAATGTCGATCCAAATAACCACCAAAATGGTGACAGATCGGGAACATCAGACAGATTGTCAAGTTTATAATCTGGAATTCGTATAAACCAGTAAAGTATTAATCCACTTGGAAGATATGCAATTAAAATCACATACTTATGAGATGTGTCATAAATACCATCAAAACTAATATCAAGACCCTCAAGTTGACTTATATCAATATTACCAAGTTTCCAACTAAATTTTTTATAAATATCCGTTAAGCTAAGATCACCCTTAATATATGAAATATTTTCATCACTATAAGGTGTATTACCATATCTGTGTTCGGTTATCCCATCTTCCAGTAAAGTATTATTTACATACCTGTCGAGTTGAGTTAGACCTTCAATCATTTTGGAAGGTTCCAAATAAGAGCCTGGTTTCACTTCCCAAAAATAAGCAATATCGTTTTCAACATCCTCAAAATATAAATCAGCTCTTCCAGTTCCTGTTTTGTTTCCAACTGGAGCTTGTCCAGATTTAAAGGTAACTGTATGTTCATCTGTAATATTATCTTTTTTATATTTATCAATAATATGATCTTGAACATCATGATGGAACTGACCATAAGGAGGCACTATACCATCTCTTTTAGCCCTATTCCAATCTCCAGTTATTGATGTTAGTAATACTGCATCCTCTTTCGATTCTTCTTCAGTTCTATTGTCTTCTGATATACTTTCTTCTGCTGAAACAATCAAAGAAGGAAAATTTGATGTTGTTACCACTGATAGTAATAGTGATACTACCAACATAAATGAAATTAATTTTAAAAATTTTTGATGCATAATAACCAGCCTTTCATTTTATATTTCTAACCCAAACGATTTAAGAGTTCGAATATTGTCTGTTCTGCGCTTCTTTAATTCTGCCGTTACCTTTGTGTTTAGTTTTGCATCATTCAACATTTGGTCACGAATGATAATTTGCTGTTGTACCTTCTGACGAAATCTATTTTTGTAGTCATTAATATCTGTTGCTCCGGAAAGGCCGGAAAGGCCTTTCTCAACTTCTTTTACTTTCATTGCAAGAATATTTTCCATATATGGCGTAATATCACCTTTGTAACCTGTCTTTATCAGTAAAAGACCTTCGGAATAGTAATAATGAGGTTTTGTGTTAAATTCCTCTAAATCGCAGCAAATATCCATTGGGGTTCCAAGTTTGTAAAAATGCTCTATGCAGTTGTTGAGATTGATTGCTTCATCAAAAATCGGCAGCATAACGTTTTGGGTTACATTAAATGCATTTTTCATACCATAAATGTCGTCTGATTTATATAAAAAGTGTACTATACTTTTGCTAAAAGCTCCTTCAAGTGACTCAGTACGAACAAACCAATCCATACTTTTTCCCCATACATCACATACATATTGGACTGCACTTTCCATTACATCATCATCAATCTCAGGATTTAATGAACAGTAATAATGATGATTGTTTTTCAGCCAACACTCCGGACTCTTTGTAAAATCTATCGTTCGCCTATAAAGTGAAACAACTCCACCTAAAATTTCAAAAGACTTATAACCTGTTTTTCGTGTCCGAAGCTCTCGATATGTCAAAATATGCAGTATTTCATCATTTACCACCCGTACAAAGTAAGTAAGTTTAGCAACTTTTATTTTTACAAAACCCAACGGTTCAAGAGCTTCTCCGAAAACCTGTTTAAATGCGGCATTCAAAGACAGGGTTCTTTCATTCTTCTTTTTGAAAAACATCGGAATAATATTTGTATCTTTGTCTGCTTTGCTTTCAAAATCCTCATAATCAGAAACCATATATTTCGGCTCAATTCCCAGCACGGAAGCTGCTTCGTACAAAGCGTCCTCAACAAAGACTTCGTTCTTGTTCCATATTTCAGAGATCTGTTCCCACGTTTTTCCCGGAGCTAAAATCGGCTCCCAACATTCACGTCTGCCTTTCGGCGAATGTTCTTCGTCAAACTCGGAACGTCCCACCATCACCGTATCGTGGACATCAGCCCCGGTATGCAGTTCAATATACGTCCAGTCGCTGTCTACAACATCCATGCTGAAACTGCTTGTTTTCATTTCCGCAGCTGTCTGTTTGGCGTCGTCCTTGACCTGTTTGGGATTGTCCCTGTACTCCTTAGAAGCAAGTGTTACCCATTTCCCGCTTTCTGAAAAAGCAAGAATATAACTTACGCTTGATTCTTTCTCAGAGCATGGCACAAGACTTCGTTTTTTCATTACATCACAAAATGCTTTTAAAAACTGTTCTCTGCTGCCGTTATTCTTTATTTGAACCAATGAAAAAAATCTGCCCATAAATTCCTCCTTAAATCCTCGAATATTATATGAATTTTGTTGATCAAACTCCGTTAAAAAATACCATAAACAATGTCATTTGTCTATGGATATCTGAAATACGGTCATAAATTCGGCGTAAGCGGTCATATTGACTCAGAATTTGTCGTAAAAAAGGAAACGGCGGACAAAAATTTGTCCGCCTAATATCAAACAATATTACCGTTGATCCCTACGTAAATATCCACTAAATTGCTGTTATTAATGTAATAGTAAAAATCTGTTATCGGTTGATAACACTTCCGGGATAAATATGTTTGCATTTTCTTACGTGAATTTTTTAACGTGTCATAAGTTCCGGAGTGTCTTGCTCTCACTGCGTTGAAAAGCATAAGCTGCGGCTTATAAACATAAAACTCGTTGCTTTTAAACTCCTTGCTGACAGGAACAAAAAATTCAAGGTCAAGTATTGTTTCATCCGTTCCATAGGTATTTTCTTTCAGAGAAAAAATGATATTTCCTGTCCGTTCCATTTCAAGAAATTTCAGACTTTCCAATATATGCTCGATCAACTTATCAAGTTTACTGTATGTTGATCTTGTCCTATATGACAGCAGCGATTCAACAGATAAATATTGCTTTTCAATTATTTCCATAACTATCTCATCCTATTACTTAAAAATGATCTGCCAGATGTATCTCCACATTTGATATCCCTCCCCGTTTTTTCATTTCGGGGGTAGTATAAATCTTTTTATTCAATTCGTCTACAGATATCTGAAATACGGTCGTAAATTCGGCGCGAGCGGTAGTTTAAGCGTGATTTTATTGTAAAATTTTACTTGATATTTTAATAGTTCTATGTTATAATTAAAAGCAAAGGGAGGCGAAATTATGAAGATTGCCGTATGTGATGACGAAATAATTTTATATGAAGAATTATATACGCTTTTAAACGAATATTCCACATTAAAAAAAGAGCCGATTTTAACTACATATTTTAAAACCGGATATGACCTTTTATCAAGTACTGAGAAGTTTGACATTATATTTATGGACTATCAGATGGACGATATTGACGGATTGGAAACATCCAAACGTCTGCGATTAAAAAATTCAGACGTTACTATTATTTTCCTCACCGCATTTCCTAAAATCGTTTTTCAGTCCTTTGAGGTAAATACGTTTCGTTTCCTTTTAAAGCCGATAAAAAAAGAAGATCTGTTTAAATCTATCGACGATTATCTTGATTCTGTCAGAACAGATGATTTTCTCATATTGAACACTAACGACGGTTCGTGGAAAGTCAGGTTATCTGAAATTATTTATGTCGAATCAAAAGACAAGCACACTATAATACGAACTGTTGACAATCAACTTGAATGCTGCCGATATATGCAGGAGATTGAAAAGATGCTTCCCAAAGACCGATTTACACGTTCTCACAGGTCATGTATAGTAAGCTTTCTCCACATAAGAAATCACGATAATAAAACTATCTATTTTGATAACAACGAACGTGCTTCCATAAGCAGAAGGTATCTGACCGATTTCAAAAAAGCTTTTCAGGAATACATAGTAAGATATAACACAAAGGACTGATATAATGAACACTGTAATCTCAAATGCCGTCTTTATTATCTCGGACTTGCTTCTGCTTGTTAACCTGATTCTCATAAGCAAATCTGCTGATTTGGAAGAATTTAAACCCGGTTGGATTAAATCGCTCTCCGTATCGGTTGTTCATGGAAGTTATACTCTGATTTTCAGTTCATATTTTGCAGAATCATCAAAATTCATGATGACAGTACTGCTTGCCGTATATTATCTGCGTTTTTTGGTTTTTCCGTTTATCTTCACTAAAAAAATAAGGTTTATTTCATTCTATATGCCTTTGCTGCTGATATCCTTGGATTCACTCATGCAAAGCTGTGCCTTATGGATATTTAAGCTTACAGCCTCGAATTTAAACGAATTGACAATAAACAAGGTCACTTCAATGATATTTCAGCTGTTTGTTCTTGGCTTGATTTGCTTTTTATATAAAAAAGAGCAGTTTAAAAATTTAAGATTTGCATTTAAGTCAACGTCTAAAGCGGTGGGAATATTGATGCTTTTATGTGTCTTTATTATGGAAGGAGTCGTTACGCTTATTTCCTTTGAAACAGACAATATTTCTGTTCAAAAGGGATTTTCAGAATTCTTCCTACTCATTTTAATGATAGTAATGTTTGCAATCATGTTTCTGCTGTTTATAAACAGTATGTCAAAAAAGTATTTTCAAGACACATCTGATCTGCTTTTAAAACAGATAGATACTCAGCTCCGACATTATAAAGCCTTAGACGATATGAAGAAAGAATTTCATTCTTTCAGACACGATTACATTAATCATATGCAATGTGTATCAGCTTTGATCTCATCAAATAAGAACGAGGAAGCTGTTCAGTACATAAATAAATTATCTAATTCCAAAACCATGACAGAAAAACCGTATGAAAGCGGAAATAATATTTTAGACTCAATCCTTACAGAAAAAGCTGAGTTTGCAAAGGAATGCGATACAGAAATATGCTTGGACGGTTTGTTTACGCACGATTTTGATCCCATCGATCTATGCGTTATTTTTTCTAACGCTCTTGACAATGCCATAGAATCCTGCGGTAAGATCGGCGGACATAAAGTAATTGACATAAAACTGAACATACAACAGGGATATCAATTTATTTCAATCAGTAATCCCACAAATGAGGAAAATGACGATCTTAAAACAACCAAAGACGATAAAATACATCATGGGTTTGGTATTAACAATATACGAAATTCTGTTAACAAGCATAACGGAACTTTTGATATAAATAACGGCAATGGTTTGTTTTGTCTTAATATTACTCTTAAATTATGAGATATTTATATATAAAAACAAGGAGTGTTTCACACAATATACTCCTTGTTCTTTTACTACTTATCGTTACCGCATTTATGACGGTTGCCGGATTGCTTTTTATTGTTTCTGCTCTCGCCGTCCAAAGCGCTTTCAGCCATTGTATGACCGCCTTTGGCTTTCATCTTTCTGACTTCTTTGGGATCAAGCTGTGAATCCTTTGACATTTTATCAACTCCAATCTGTAATTAGTATATGCGTCTTTTCAAGTAATATTATCAATACATTCCTCCGGTGACTTATCTTCTCTCAGCCCCTTAAAAACAGGCTGCCGCATACCGCCGCTTTCGGTTTTCATCATATATTTTACTGTACATACAAGTTCGGGAGTTACCCATACAGCATTTTCATTGCCTTTCGGAATTTCAGAAAAAGGACAATCTGTTTTATTTAAAGTCTTTATTCTTCTGAATGGTTCTCCGCCAACTCCCAGAGTAACATGACCCTTGTAAACAAGCTGACCATTACTGTACTGTCCGAGGATAATGCTGTTCATACTGTTTTCTTTCGGAACATAGCCCAAAACTACGAAATCATCGTCCTGCAAATACTTAATTTTGATCCAGTCCTTAGTCCGCTTATCAAAGTAATACTTGCTGTCCTTACGTTTCGCAACGATACCCTCCAATTCCTGCTGTTCGGCAAGGGCATAGAATTGGATACCGTTTTTCTCAATAAACCTCGATACTGCAAATCTGCCGTTTTCCGATATTACCGCTTTCTGTAGAAGTTCTTTTCTTTCAGTCAGCGGCAAGTCCGTTACCTGTCTGTTCTCATAATACAGAATATCAAACGCAGTAAAACATGCAGGATATTTCTTCGCCGCCATATCTATCTTTACGGGATTGCTCATCATACTGCGTTTCTGTATTTCAAAAAAATCCGGTCTGCCGTCCTTAATGACCGCAAGCTCTCCGTCCAGAATACAGCGGACATTCACATTCTTATGAATTTCTGCAAGCTCCGGTACTTTCGGCAGCATTAAGATATTTCGTTTGTTCTTCAGAATCGTTTTGTCTCTGTCAAGGTATGCGATACAGCGTTCGCCGTCAAGCTTTAATTCGTAGATATACTCATCGCTGTCAAAGGGTTGTCCCTCTGTGCCGATCAGCATCGGTCTGATATTTTTTGTTTCCCAGATATCAGTCATTCTTTACGCCTGCCTGGGCAAGACTTTGCTTGAGAGCCTCCATAATGTCAATGACATTGACCTGAACATCGGGAGTGGAGGCAACAATATCCTTGCCTGCGATCTTCTGTTCAATGATTTCACGCAGCTTGAACTGATATTCGTCCTTGTATAAACTCGGCTCAAAATCCTTGACCATTGTGTTGATCAGCGTTTTCGCCATAGTCAGTTCCGCTTCGTTTAATTCGGGATGTGCAGGCTCTTTCGGAACTTGCTTTACCTCGTCGGCGAAAAACATGGTTTCAATCAGTATACCGTCGTCTGTAGGAATAAGCGTAAGCAATTTTTCCTTTGTACCCATAACGGTTTTGGCGACAGCGACCTTATTCTCATCTTTCATTGCTTTACGAAGTAATTCAAACGCCTTATCTCCTCCGGCTTCGGGAACTGCGTGGTACGTCTTATCATAATAAATAGGGCGAATAGAATTCAAATCAGTAAAATGCAGGATATGAATAGTCTTATCCTTTTCGGACTTCGCCTTTTCAAAATCCTCATCTGTCATAATCACGAACTTATCCTTGTCGTACTCAAAGCCTTTTACGATATCCTTTGATGAGATCTCCTTTCCGCAGGATGTGCAAACCTTTTTGTACTTTACTCTGCTGCCGTCCTCTCTGCAAAGCTGATTGAAGTGTATATCGTTATCCTGCGTTGCCGTATACAAACCGACAGGAATATAGACTAAACCGAATGAAATTGCGCCTCTGTGTGATACTGCCATTGTAAACGCCTCCTTTTTCGTTAGTATATCCGTTCCATAACAAGAAATACTAAAGGACTATCAGTTAATATGATTGCTCATAACTCTGCGACTGATCATCCTTAATTCCGAGCGACTGTTTCTTCCGATGTATCATTCTCCGCAGCCTACTGTCTACCGTCCGTCTGACTGCCTTATACTTCTGAATATAGTCCTCTTCAATGCACCTACTAAAATTTGCGAATAAACCAAAGATTGTATTTGCCAACATGGTATTCTCAAGATTGTCAAGGTGGTTAAGCATATTCTGAGCAACTTCGTTGCCGTTGTCTGCGGATTTAGTGAGCCACTCTACTGCTTTTGTCTTATCTTTCTCAAGTCCCTCTGCTCCGAAAAGATAAAGCCTGCCGAGCTGATAGCTTGACCACATATTCTTATCTGCGGATTTTTCAAAGCAGTCTACGGCTTTTAGAATATCATACTTTTCTTTTTGCAAATAAAGTATACCGAAAGCATACTGTGTGAATTCGTTATCTTCGGCTGACAGCAAATATTTCTCTGATTTATCCAAGTCCTGCAACACGATATCGCCCTTGAAATATATCTTGCCAAGCTTGTAACAGGCATAAGCGTCTCTGCTGTCGGCACACTCTGTAAGCATAGCAAGTCCTTTGTCAATGTCCTGATCTAAATGCTCACCCGAAATAAGTTCAAGGGCAAGAAAACGTTTTGCATTGATATTCTCAAGCTTTATTGCTTTTTCAAGTAGCTTTACAGCCTTTTCAATATCCTGTGGAATATTTTCTCCGAGCAGAAGCACCTTTCCGTACTCGTACAACCCATTCTTGTTATTCATTTCTTCAGATCGTTTGAAGTAATCTATAGCCTTATCCATATTGATGTCTGTTCCGAGTCCCTTTTTAAACATAGAACCAAGTTTGTAATATAGGTTATCATCAGCCTGATCCTTGCTTTCGAGTTCAAGAAAACCGGATAATGCGGCATTGTAATACCTTTGTGCCGTATCTTCATTTTGAGTAACATATTCACCCTTATTGTACATCTGAGCAATCGCATACGACGCATAAGGTTGTCCCTGTGCAGATGATTTCTGATACCACAAAAACGCCTGCGACAAATCTTTTTCCACGCCGTTTTCGTAGTAATACAAATTGGCGAGACTGTACTGAGCAAATTTGTTCCCCGCTGTTGCCGATTTCAAAAACCAATCAAATGCCTGTTTGTAGTCCTGTTCTGTACCTAACCCATAACAATGCATTTTGCCTATGCGATACCAAACGTAAGAACGCATATCTACAGGTTTCATGATTTGACCCTCATATTTCGGTTCGTAGGGAAACATAAAATCCGAATCGGGTTCTGTTTCCATAAATCCCTGTAATGCCTCTTTGTAATATGCAAATGATTTTTCTTCATCCTTTTCACCAAGCTTGTCGGTGGAATACAGCTTTCCTAAATCGTGAATAGCAAGAACATTGCCTGTCTGAGATTCTGAAAGCAGAAGTTGTTCTGCTTTTTTGAAATCTTCAAGCTTTGATTGCTTATTGTAAATCAGTTTGCAGGCTTCTTTGTACGAACTACTCCACTTTAAATAATATTTGCTTTGAGGAACATCATCAATATCAACCGTTACTGTATTTTCATCACTCCAAATGAAATCTTCGACTGTAAGATCATCGTTATCTGAAAATATTATATTATCATTTTCGGATTGCTCAGATTCATCAAACTGCGGAGATATTTCTACAGGCGGACTATCAGAGGTATCTTCGGATTGTTCGGTAGGTTCGGGTTCTTCGACTATAGGGTTATCCATATCAAGCACAGTCCTGATTATCATATTCCGCACAGGCTGAAAAACCTTATTGTCGGTAAGCGCAGGCAGTTCTTTTTCCTTTTGCGTATAGGTCTTGCACTTCAACCGCTCCAAGTCACACCACTTTTCATAGAGCTGTTGTATATTTTCATCTTTTGCAAGCTCCGAAAATATATTGTTTACCGTTTCCTTGACCTCCGGTGGAAGATATCCATACACTTTTTTGCCTTTAACTTTTTGTAGCTGCGAATTCAGTTTAAGAACAAGATTTTCAAGCTGCGGATCATCAAAACCGCCTTGTTGAATTTTTCTGACGATACTTTCAAACTCTGTTCTGGATACAGCTTTCAATTCGTCACGGCTTAACGTCTGCTCCTGATATATTGACTGCAAATTGTCATGGAATACGTCGTTTGCAAAAGCTGAACGTATCTGATCTATACCCTTAGTAGTTAAAAATCCCTGCTTTGGATTTGTTGAATACACAAGCAGATGTATATGCGGATGATGAGTTGTGTCATGGAATGCGGCATACCATTTCAGATTGCAAAGCGGTATACGCTGAGCTTTTGCAATATCGGAAATATGCCTTTTCACAAGATCGCGCCACACTTCCGAATTATCATATCCAAGACGAATAGCGTCCTCACGTCGGAGCGAAACAACGTGCGACCAGACATTGCCTTTGTGATTTGCTATTTCGTTAGCTGCTCTATCAAGAATGATCGGTTCATCTTTTTCATTAAACAAACCGTGCGAACCTCTTTTCTGAACTCCCGGTCGCATAGCCATATAGCCCACAAAATTCTGCCGATTTCCGATGATGTCGGCGTTACGCTCAATGATCGTACTGATAAGCTCAGATGCGTTTTCTACGGTAGAATCAGCGATATAGTCCCCATACTCAAGGTACCTTTTGGCTTCGGGAAAATCGATCAGCAAATCATCTATAAGCTCTTTCTGATTTTTTGTAGCATTATCATTTCTGTCAATAGTGTTTTGATCACGGACTTCAACTGTTTCACGGGTTGCAATGTACTTTGTGTAGTTTCTGCGCTTGTTTTTAATTTTCTGATTTCCGCTTTTCAGATAGCGGCTTGTGACAATCAACTGTGATAGCGCCAACACATATCACCTCCGTTTTAATTTGATTTAATCTGACCGCTGATACCTAACCGCCTTCTCAAAATTAATGATACCATTGATCCTTCTGACTTCGTCCGTACACATAGCCCGAAGTTTTATCATCGTATCATCGTCAATGTCATGCACAGCCGCAAGCATATGTGTAATCGCGCCAAGCTCCACTGCAATTTTAAACATGGCACGGGACAACCTTTGTTCCGTGCCTTTTACAATTCCCTCTGTTATCGTTGCAATCTGCGGAGCAAGATAATCCACAAGCTCAGGCTTGTTCTGCAAAAGATAACCGCAGTAAAATCTGATTGCCTTTTCCATAAACTCCGTGCGTGAAGAGCAGTTATCCGACTTGTATAAGATATCAACCGTTTTCATAGTCTCGGGAAATACATACAACGGAAACTTGATTTTTTCTGCTGTGACACCATCGTTTTCTTCTGCAACATCGGTG
>OICI01000390.1_pt1 | contig 14359 bp, 10 predicted proteins | sample 1581261 | NCBI WGS metagenome assembly OICI01 (sample SAMEA3882520, study PRJEB24775) | human gut metagenome | biome: human-associated habitat; feature: intestine environment; material: feces | place: Netherlands | collected 2009/2010 | reverse complement strand
CCCGCCATGTTGCCGGCCGGGGTGTTGAGAAACCAGCCGTCCTTGATGGCAATAGCGCCACCAGCGGCATAGAGGCCCTCGCCGCCCCAAGGCCGGTCGGCGAGTTCGCTACTGTACGGACGCAGGAGGGAGGGATTCTCGAAGTCGCCCAGGTCGTTGACCAGTTTCTTGCCATCGGGCTGCTCTTCAGATCCAGCCGTAAGGCCCGAGAAGTCTTCGTCGATGAGTACCGTGGCCTGCTTGGTGTCGTCGCTCTCGGACTGGGCAGCAGCCTTCACAGGTCCCTGGGACAGGAAATGCAGTCCTGGGGACAGCGGACTTGCAGTCTGCGCCACGGCGCTCGTCGCACCCAGCGACGAGGCGGCGAGCAGCGCAGCCATCAATAGTTGTCTGTTCGTCATCATGATTTGTTGTTTTATAGATATATTGATTTCTTTATTTCTTCATATTAAAGGGACAAGCAAGTGGTCAAAATGGTAAATTTGGACACAAAGCAACCCTTTCCCTTCTTACGCCCCACTGCCGACGATGAAGCCGAGAAGAGGGATGGTTTATAATTTATGCAAAGTTAAACAAATCGTTCCATAAAACAAAAATATGGGCAAAGGAACTAAGCAATATCTTGAAACTTTCGGAATATGAGGCACTTCACTTAGCTTCTAAGACCCCATCCCCCTCACACCTTATCCAGGTTTTATATATGACAAAAAATGTCTTATTTTACGATTTACCCCCCCATTTTACTCTACAAAAGGTTAAATTTGCATAACGAAAGGCAGATTTGAGCAAATTTATTTGGAGGTAACGAGAAGGAATGCGTAACTTTGTGACGTGTTTTTTTAGTGGTTAATTTAATTTTAGTAAGTAGAAGGCCTAAGCTGATGTGAATCAGTTTAGGTTTTTTTTATCACTTTTCTTTGCAGCATCACCCCATTCTCGCTCGCTTTTTGTACCTTTGCACACGATAATAGTGCTACTGGCGGCCCATGGTAGGCCGTGAGGGCACATAGGGTATGAAGCCCAAACAATCGACTGAAGCCAAAACACATCAAAAAAGAGAACATACCTATGAGAATGAGAAAAATCATGATGGGTCTCGCTCTGCTCGCCACGATAAGCGCTGGCGCCCAGGAGCTGACCTCCGGTATTGACCGCAACAACATGAACTTGAAGGTGAAGCCAGGCAATGACTTCTACGAGTATGCTGCTGGTGGCTGGATGAAAAGCCATCCGCTGGACGCTGAGCACGCCGACAACGGCGCGTTCACCGACCTCTTCGAACTGTCGCAGGAGCAGGTGCGGGGCTTGATCCTCGGTTATGCCGACGGCAAGCAGCCGCAGGGATCGCTCGGACAGAAGATCGGATCACTCTACCGTCTGGCCATGGACTCCGTGTGCCGCAACCGTGAGGGAGCGAAGCCCATCCAGCCCGTGCTCCAGCGCGTGGCTGCCGTGAAGAACGTAGCCGAATACCAACGTCTGGCTGCCGAGCTGGACCGCCGCGGCCAGGCCTCGATGCTCTTCGGAATAGGCGTGGGCGCTGACCTCCGCGACGCCAAGAACAACATCGTCTCCATCGGACAGGGAGGCATGGGACTGGGCACCCGCGACTACTACCTCAACGACGACGCACAGACGAAGCGCGTGCGCGAGGCCTACCGCGCCTATATCGTCGAGGTGCTGCGTCTGGCTGGATACGACGAGGCCACGGCACAGAAGAAGATGGAAGCCACAATGGCCATCGAGACAAGACTGGCCCGCGTGGCCTACGACCAGGTGAAGCTCCGCGACATCTCGGCCAACTACCACAAGATGACCTACGCGCAGTTCTGCGACGAGTTCCCGGGCATCGACTGGGGCAACACCTTCCTGCTGGGCGGATTCCCCCACTTCGAATACATCGACGTGTCGCAGCCGGAGCCCATCCATGAAGTGGAGAAGATCCTGGCTGACACGCCGCTCGACGACCTGAAGTCGTATATGGAGGTACGCGTCGTCACGTCGGCCTCCGGACTGCTGAGCGACGACTTCCGCGCCGCACAGTTCCGCCTCTCCAGCACGATGACAGGTCTGCAGCAGGACAAGCCGCGCTGGAAGCGTGCCGTCAGTCTGGTCAACGGCTGCATGGGCATGGCCCTGGGCAAGATGTATGTGGAGAAATACTTCCCCGAGTCGTCGAAGGAGCGCATGGTGGACCTCGTACACCGCCTGCAGGACGCCCTGGCACAGCGCATCGACGAGAGCACCTGGATGAGCCAGGAGACCAAGGAGAAGGCCAAGGACAAGCTCCGCAGCTTCATCATCAAGATCGGCTACCCCGACAAGTGGAAGAACTACGACGGCATGAAGGTCGATGAGAGCCTGTCGCTCTACGACAACGTGGCGGCCATCTCAGACTGGGAGACCTGCGACGTCCTCAGCGAGAAGGTGGGCAAGCCCGTGGACAAGATGGAGTGGCAGATGACGCCGCAGACCATCAACGCCTACTACAACCCCACGACCAACGAGATCTGCTTCCCGGCAGCCATCCTCCAGCCGCCCTTCTTCGACCCGAAGGCCGACGACGCAGCCAACCTGGGTGCTATCGGTGGCGTGATCGGCCACGAGATGAGCCACGGTTTCGACGACCAGGGTGCACAGTTTGACAAGGACGGCAACCAGAACGACTGGTGGACGGCAGAGGACAAGGCCAACTTCAACGCCCGCACCAAGGTGCTTGCCGACTACTTCTCGACTGTAGAGGCCGTGCCGGGCCGCAAGATCAACGGCCAGCTGACGCTCGGCGAGAACATCGGCGACAACGGCGGTCTCAACATCGCCTTCCGTGCCCTGCAGAACACGCTCAAGGTGCAGGACCTCGGCGTGAAGGACGGTTTCACGCCGGAGCAGCGCTTCTTCCTCTCTTGGGCCCGCGTATGGGCTTCCAACATGCGTCCGGAGTATATCGAGATGATCATCACCACCGATCCTCACTCCCCGAGCAGCGCGCGCGTCAACGCAGCCCTGCCCCACATCGACGCTTGGTACAAGGCCTTCAACGTCAAGAAGGGCCAAAAGCTCTTCATCCCGGCAAACAAGCGTGCACGCATCTGGTAATAGTCCACGGTGCGAAACAAGCATAGTGAATGAATAGCGAGGAGCTGCCCGTACATCGTCTGGGCAGCTCCTTCTAATATATATTAAATAAGGAGAAAATGAACCAAAGACTTCTCATAGCCCTGGCTATAGCCGCCGCGCTCGCCGCCTGCTCAGGCGGGAAGAGCGGCAAGGGCGACGACGGTTCGCAACCCATCCCAACCGACACGAACGCCACGCCACAGCCTACCAGCGTGGTGGAGACGGAGCGAATAGACCAAGGCGACGCAATGGTGCAGGCTCGCAACCGCAACGCGGCAGGATTTCAGACCGACATGGCCAGTCGCACCGTCACGGTGACACAGCCCTGCTTTGCCACGGCAGACCCTGCGCGCCTCGACATGCTCCCGCCTACGCCCGACGAGGCCTCGCGGCGCGACACGTCGCTGATACAGGAGCTCAACACGGGGACCGTCTTCATCCTACGCCCGGGCGACAAGGGCGTGGTCGAGGGAACAGAGAAGACCAAGCTGCTCGTCCGCTTCCAGGGAGGTCCGCTATGGGTCTGGCGGTCGGACGTGGCATCCTAGGTACGCGAAAGCAAAGGGCATAAAAAAACATCACCTCGGAAGGGGGTGATGGATACGATGGAAAAGGCGAAAGGGGCAAAGCCCCTGCTCTATCGCCTCACGGTGATGTGGAAGCAATGCTGGTTTTGCTCAAAGATCACCACACAGTCGCCACGGCTGCGAAACTCGTCGATAAGGATGGCGAGAATGCGGGCCATTTCCGCATTGCTCACGGGCTTGCCCTCCGTAGAGAGGCGATTGAAGCGCGTGTAGCTGAGGTCGAAGGTGGTGGCGTAGAGGTGGGAGGAGTTGCGTGCAGCGTTGCCATTGACCCTGCGGAGCGAGGTCACGTCGGCCTCCGTGCGAAGCAGAGAGGTGACAATGATGCGGTGGGGACGGTAGCCCTCGCGACGGAGGATGTACTGGAAACCCTCGCCCAAGTCCTCCAGGAGCGACCGTGCGCCCTTGGTCAGATAGGGCACGGAGTGGGTGAGCGGATCGACAAGGTAGAGCTGGCAGCTCCTCACCTTCTTGAGGTGGCGCGTCTTGCGGCGGGCCTCCTTGCGATTCTTGATGGGACGGCTGATACCGAAGCGACGGGCCGACTCCAGCTGCTCGCCGTTGAGGTCGGCGAAATGATACTCCCGCGGCACCCTCACCGCGTCGTCGCGAAACGTCTGTCCCGCTCCACCCCCGGCCACGTCCCGATGGCTCGCACAGGATGCCGCCGTGGCGGCAAAGACCAAAGCGAGGATCGCGTCGCGCAGGAAGTGGTGCCTGCGGCGTGGGCCACGGGGGATTTCAAGACGGGCCATGGCCGTGCGCTACTTGAAGTAGTAGAGGAAGGTGGCAATGCCCTCCAGGGCCGGTTTGCGCTCGCCTTCAATCTCAATCTTAAACTTCACGCCGGCCTTGCAGATGCCACGCAGGTTCTCGATGCTGTCGAGCGAGACCACGAGGCGCACGCGGCTGCCTACCTTGACGGGCTTGCCGAAGCGCATCTTGTCCATGCCATAGTTGACGAGCATGGAAATGTTGCGCACCTCGAGCACCTGGGCCCACATATAGGGCAGGAGCGAGAGCGTGAGATAACCGTGGGCGATGGTGCAACCATAAGGACTCTCCTTGGCCGCGCGGTCGGTATCGACGTGGATCCACTGGTGGTCGAGCGTGGCGTCGGCGAAGAGGTTGATGCGGTCCTGATCGACGAGAAGCCAGTCGGACTCGCCGAGCTTCTTGCCAAGGTAGGAGGCAAATTCGTCGTAGGACGAAACGATGAGTTGATTCATGTGTCTTGATTCTATGAGATGAGTGGGCTTAGGCGTTGCCCTCCTGTCTGTTCTTGGGCTTGCGACCGCGCTTCTTGGGCGTGGTGTCGATGGCGCGCTTCTCCAGTTCCTCCACGCGATACTGACGCGGGGTCTTTCCGACAAAGCGGTAGAAGGCCGCGTAGAAGCTCTGGCGGTTGCTGAAGCCGACCATGGCGGAGATATCCTCGATGTTGGTCTTCTGGTAGCGGCGGTCCACCATCAGCGACATGGCTTCCTCCACGCGGTAGCCGTTGACCAGTTCGGTGTAGTTCTTGTGGAACCGGTTGTTGACCACGGCGGAGATGTAGCGCGTGTTCGTCCCAAGGTCCTGCGCCAGCTGACGGGCGGAGTAGTTCTTGTCGCGGTAGCATTTCTCCACGACGATCTTCTGGATGACCTTTCTCTGAAGTTCGTCCATCACTTCTGGGCTCACCGTAGTACGATAGGCGGCCGGACGCTGCTGCTTGTTTTCTGTAATATTATACTTTGACATGGCTTGCTATGGTTATCTATCTGTCTGTTTACATTTTCTTTGTTGCGGCGTGGGACGTAGCCCTCACCTCGACATCGGTTAATAGGCACACGCCGTTGGGGATGCAAATGTAGCGATTTTTGCCGACATTACGCGTTAATTATTGGTAATTTTCTCTACTTTTTCGTCTGTTGCTTGCTTTTCCCCTGTCTTGGCCGTTCGTGCCTTCGGCTTGGCGGCCTCTTTGCCGTCAACTTTCTCGTCTTCTTTCTCCTCTTTCTTGTCGCCTACTTCCTCGGCCTCGGCCTCCACAGTCTCGCGGGAGCGGATAAGCTCGTCCATGGCGCGGTAGGTGTAGGCCGCGCGGTCCTTGACGGCCATGGTCTTGAAGCGTTCCAGCAGATCCATGAGTTTCTGCACGGCCGCCTGGTAGGTCTCGGGCGTGATGCGGGCCGCCAGTCGGGCCGCGTCCTCGCCATTGAAGGCGAAGTGGCGCACGAGCATGTCGCCCACGTAGCGCCGCTGGGCATCGGTGAGTTCGGCGAGCTGGTCCGTGAGCGGGCCGCCGGCACGATGGATGGTGAAGACGAGCTTGTCGGGCTCACCGCCACGCTGGCCGTGGAGGTAGAGGCGGTCGTAGTCGAACCAGCAGTCGCAGAAGCCGTCCTCGGCAAGCTTCTGGAGCTCCGAACGGGCGGGGTCGAGCACGCGGCGGCAGAAGTCGGGAAACTTCTTGTAGTTCTTCTCCAGCCGAAGCATCTTGCGAAACTCCAGCGGGTCGATGACGGCCTTGCCCTTGTCGAGCCATGAGGCGATGAACATGTAGATGCGCTGCGTGTAGCGGTTCTTACACGCGAAGACAATCTGCTTGCCCAGGCGGTGGTAGCCGAAGTCGAAGGAGACGAGGCGCTCGGCCACGGTACGGTCGATCTTGAGGATGGCATACTTCGAGTAGCTGTTGTCCTCGGGGATATAGACGTCGCAGAGGTTGGTCGCCTTGGTATATTTGCGGCCCTCCTGCGTCTTGTAGGGTATCTCCACGGGGATGGAGGCGAGCATCTTCAGCGAGTTGCGCAGCTGCGGGTAGTGGCTCGGACTGACCCCCAGCTCCTTGAACGGCATCTTGATGGGCATGCGGCCGTCCTCATCGAGCTCGTCGCTGCGGAAGATGTCGAGCTGGCGCGAGGTGCCGCCGTTGAGCATTCCCTGCAGGATGTTCTGCAGGCTCTCGACGATGCTCACGAGGATGCGCACCTGCACCTGGCTGTAGTCGTGGCGCATCATCGTCACGGCAATGGGCTGCAGGAGCCACGTCTCCTCCGCTATCGGGATGAGGTCGTGGCTGATGTCGCGCTTGACGTCGGCCTTCTTGGCCTTGGCGCCGCGCTTCGTGGTTTTCGCCGACGGCCTGCGAGAGCCGCCGCTGGGGGTTTCCTCCCCTGCCTTCTTCTCTGTCATGGGGGCAAAGATAATAAGTTTTTACGTTTCCGCCAAATCTTTTTGTCGGTTCTTTTTCGTTTTTCACTACCAAGCGCGGTTTGGACAGCCCCAAAACGAACCCCTACTAAAACAAAAACGTTAAACGTTAAACGTTAAAAACGCAAGTTTGCAAATATTCCACACCATCGTAGGACGGGACCCCAAAAGACATCAAACAATTATTTTCCTAAAAAATATTTGCTCATTCCAAAGTTATTGCCTAACTTTGTCCACGCCTGCAGCAGAAGACCGCTGCGCAAGCAGACGCCGCAGGAAGGCGGCGAGACACGAGAACAAAACCGAAATAAAAAATAACTAAAAGCAAATGGCAAACAATTTTTTGGCTACGGCTAACCGCGTGGCCGCTCATCTGGGCAAGGCCCCGAAGGACTTCACCAAGGAAGATATCATTCGCGTCGTGCAGGATTTCGACATCCGCATGGTCAATCTGATGTACCCCGGCGGCGACGGACGACTGAAGACGCTCAACTTCATGCTCAACTCCGCCGATTATCTCAACACCATCCTCACCTGTGGTGAGCGCGTGGACGGCAGCTCGCTCTTCTCCTCCATCGAGGCTGCCAGCAGCGACCTCTACGTGATGCCGGTCTTCCGCACGGCCTTCATCGACCCGTTCCAGGAGATCCCGACACTCTGCCTGCTCTGCGACTACTTCGACCGCGACGGCCAGCCGCTGGCCTCCGCACCGGAGCATACGCTCAGAAAGGCCATGCAGGCCTTCCACAAAGTCACGGGCATGGAATTCCAGGCCATGGGCGAGCTGGAGTACTACGTCATCAAAGCCAACGACCCCTCTTCCCCGCCACGGACCAGAAGGGCTACCACGAGACGGCTCCCTTCGCCAAGGCCAACGACTTCCGTACGCGCTGCATGAAGCTCATCGCCGAGTGTGGCGGCCGCATCAAGTACGGCCACTCCGAGGTGGGCAACTTCACCAAGGACGGCCTCTGCTATGAGCAGAACGAGATCGAGTTCCTCCCCGTGCCAGCAGATGAGTGCGCCTACGAGCTGCTCGTGGCCAAGTGGATCATCCGCAACCTCGGCCACCAGGAGGGCTACAACATCACATTCTCGCCGAAAATCATCGTCGGCAAGGCCGGCAGCGGCATGCACATCCACATGAGAATCATGAAGGACGGCCGCAACATGATGCTCACCCCGGAGCGCACACTCTCCGTGGAGGCCCGCAAGGCCATCGCAGGCATGATGGACCTGGCACAGAGCATCACCGCCTTCGGCAACAAGAACCCGATGTCATGGCTGCGCCTCGTGCCGCACCAGGAGGCCCCGACGAACATTTGCTGGGGCATGTCCAACCGCTCCGTGCTCGTGCGCGTGCCGCTGGGATGGACCTCGGGCCGCGACATGTGCATGGAGGCCAACCCCAACGAGCCCCACGTGGAGCGCGACTACACCTCCAAGCAGACCGTGGAGATGCGCTCTCCGGACGGTTCTGCCGACATCTTCCAGCTCCTGGCCGGCCTCTGCGTGGCCTGCCGCCATGGCTTCGAGATGCCCAACGCCGAGGAGGTGGCCGAGCAGACCTTCGCCGACGGAGACATCCACGCCCCGGAGAATGCTGCCAAGCTCGCAGCCATGAAGGCGCTGCCCGACAGCTGCGCCGCATCGGCCGACTGCCTGGAGCAGCAGCGCGCCGTCTATGAGGAGTATGGCGTCTTCTCGCCGAAGATGATCGACGGTATCCTCAAGGAACTCCGCGCCTTCAACGATCGCACGATGCGCGACGACATCGCCGGAGACGACAGCAAGCTCCAGGCACTCGTGGAGCGTCACTTCCACTGCGGATAATATCTCTCACACTTGGTGCTGCCCAGCGGCCTGGGCGGCACCAAGTCGTTTTTTCGTGTCTCACGACACATATTCGCCAGCCCAAAGGGCCCATCGGGGCCAACTTGAGATTTGGGTCGGATGGGCCATCGCGTTGGCCTGAATTTCATAAATCAAACCGACAAAAAGGACTTTTGACGAAGACCTTATTTTGATTTTGACAAAGACCTTATATATATAAGGAGAAGGGACAGGAGGCTGCGAGAGTTTCTTGACCCATGATCATACCTGCAGGAAAGCCGCCTTTTGCGCGCAAGAAAAGATAGTCGGCAGCCGCCCTCCAAACCGGGTACGGAACTGCGTGACTGACCTGGAGAAGACAGATCGATAAGAGAACAAGCAAAACAATAATCATTCACCAAAACTGATGAAAGTATGAAGAAAATGACAACGCTCTGCCTCGCGCTTGCCCTGACATGCGCGACGGAAGCAGGAGCAACGACCGACAAGCAGCCTAAACTGAAGGGCAGACAGACAGCAGCATGGAGCGTGGCCGTACCAGGCTCACGCACGCAAAGCGCCTCCGCCATGCGATTTCTCAACATGGGCCTCGGGGCTCCCATGGCAGCTCCGCGCGCCGTGGGCAACGACCCGGTAAGCTCGGTCACCACACCTGGATTCGGATGGGCAGATGGCCCGGACGGCAACCAGTGGTACTACACGCAAAACTACAAGCTCGACGGATACTTCTACTCGGGCTCCACCATCACCCTCTACGACAACAACAACCAGCAAGTGGGACAGTTTGACATCGACGTGCCTGACACGCTACAGGTGAACAGCATCGAGATGTACAGCGCATTGACCAAGAAGATGTTCGACCGCGACGACACCTCCATCGAGGCCATGGTCTCCATCCACGCCGTGGGCAATGCCGAGAACAACTACAAGGACTGCTACATCACCCGCGCCTACCACATCGACGGCAGCGGCATCGCCTATGAGTGCGAGGGAAGCGGAATGCTCTTCGACGCCTCCAAGGGATGGAACACCTACCAGCGTCTCATCCTGCCGATCGAGAAAGTTATCGACGGCAAGGAGTATGTCTCCATCGACTTCATCGCACCGCCCACATGGGGTAAGGACGAGCCCTACGTGGAGCACACGCTCGATATCCCCTTCGACAACATCAACTACATGGACGGCGCCTACATCAACTGCTTCGTCATCGAGGACAAGCCCTACTACGTCGTCGCACAGTATGACACGGCCTATTGCACCATGCCGGAGGACTATACGCAGGACATCATCGTCACGCCCAACAACCACTTCGTGCTCAAGACCTACGACCGCAACTACAGCCTGGTCGATTCCGTCGCCGTGCCCATCGAGGAGTCGCCGAAGGGCATCTATCGCATGGCAGCCTTCGGACGCATGAGCGACAACGACCTGAGCAAGGGATACTTCGGACCGGAGGACCAGTTCAGCTACGTCGTAACGTGGGTGGACTACCACCTGCAGTCGGACGAGAACACCTACAACTTCGACCTCTACGACAACCAGGCGCAGAGACTGAAGACCATCTGCGAGAACGCAGCCGAGAACCAGTGGTTCTACCTCAACAACGTGAAGGGCAAAAGCGAGCAGATGGCATTCCTCCAGGCCTTGGAGGAGGGGCAGCAGATCCAGATGATCGACGTGCCTTCCTGTGAGAAGCGGACGCTCTTCCCGGCCATGATCGACGGCGAGGGAATCACCACCTCCATCGACCGCTATCCATCGGCTAAGAACGACGAGGGATACCAGTATGTCGTCAACATGCGCAACGCAGCCGAAGACGAGGAGGGCAACGTCATCGCACGCATCGGATGGTACAACCCCGACCTGACGCTGGACCACTACGCCAAATTCAACCTCGGAAAGAAGGGTGAGTACTTCACGCCGCTGATCAACAACGTCTCGCTCAACCCCTATCTCTTCGATACGGACAACGAGATGGAGTATATCTACATCGCCAAGAAGAGACGCACCGACGGCACCAACAAGATCGACAACATCCTGGAGATTGCCAAGGAGGACGGCACCATCCTGCGCACCTTCCGCGGCGACGACGACAAGTCCTTCCGCACAGCCTCGGTGGTCAACATGAGCGACGCCAAGAACGAGCTGCTCGTGGCCTACTACGACAACAACACACAGGACTACGACCTCAACTTCTATGAGCTGCCGTTCGTCAAGTTTGCCAAGGGTGGCAACGGAAGCAAGGAGAACCCGTATCTCATCTCCACCGTCGGTGACCTGAGCTACATGGCAGCAGCTCCCGACTCGGCCTACCGCCTGGCAGCCGACATCGACATGAACGACTACAACTACGACTGGACGCCGGTACCGACCTTCAACGGATCCTTCGACGGCGCACACCATGCCATCGTCAACCTCTCCATCGCCACCAACGACGCCCACGCAGGCCTCTTCGGCATGCTCGGCGAGGATGTGGAGGTGAAGGACCTGGTCTTCGCTCGCCCCACGATCCAGGTGACGGACGACAACCAGTTTGTCGGTGTCCTGGCTGGTGAGAGCACGCAGGACAACATCTCCAACGTCCACGTCTTCGACGGTCAAATCACAGGCGAGACCGATGCAACCATCGGTGGTATTGTCGGTGGTTCGTTCCTCTACACCAACTTCAACGACTGCTCCTTCCAGGGCAACATCAACACGCCCGAGGCCAGCCCTGTGGGTGGCATCGTGGGCCGCACGGCTACAAGCACGAAGATCACGGCCTGCGCCTCCAACGCAGAGATCACGGGATACTCTTCTGTCGGCGGCATTGCTGGTTCTTTCTCTGCCAACGACACCATCAACGACTGCCACGCCACGGGCAAGCTCGTAGCTGCCAACACCATCGGCGGCATTGTCGGCGAGAGCTCACGCGGCGTTATCGATCGCTGCGTCTTCAACGGCAGCGTGACGGCCACGGAGGCCAACTGGAGCGGACTCTCGGCAGGTGGCATCGTGGGTAGTCTGGCAGCCGACTGGAGCCAGCAGACGACGCCCGTCATCAGCCATTGCGTCTCAACGGGCACGGTCAACGCCGAGGAGCCCGACGAGACCGTCCACGCCATTGCAGGATGGACCATCGCCAACGAGTACTACGAGGACGGAGAGACTCCGCTGGAGGAGAAGGGCCTGGCCAGCAACTATAGCACGGCCGCTCCAGAGGAATCTGCCGACAGCAGCCTCGACGGCGCACCGGTGAAGGTGGCAGATCTCAACGACGACTTCTTCAAGCAGATGGGCTACGCCTTCGGACAGGATACCAAGGCTCCGTGGAAGTCGGCCGAGACTACTCCCGTACTCTACTTCGAGAACACAGCCCTGGTACTCACGCTCAGCGATAATGCCGTGCTGCTGGACAACGACGCCGACTGCTACATCACGGCCACAGTCTATGGACAGAGCGCCGACGACATCACGGCCGTCAGCGACAATTCCAACGTAGCCGACGTGGATATCGAGTCGCGCGAGGACGGAGTGGCTACGCTCCACATCACGTCCTATAAGGACGGCGTGGCCAACATCAACGTGACCGTAGGTACGCTGACCATGGCCTGCACTGTGACCGTCGATCACACGCTGACCACCGTCAAGCCGCTCGACAAGGGACAGAAGCTGACCATCCTCGTGGCTGGCAACACGATCTCCGCTCCGGGTGCCACCGCCATCACGGCCTACACGCTCGACGGACAGGTGGCTGCTCAGTCCGCCTCCACCATCAGCGCACTCGCCAAGGGCCTCTACATCGTGAAGGCAACGGACGCTACGGGTCGTCAGACAACGGCAAAGGTCATGGTGAAATAATCACCTACGAGGAATAGGCTATCGCTAAGCAACGACCGACGGGAATGGCCTTCCCGTCAGCGATAAATAATGAGAAAAGAGGATGCGCTCGTAAAGGGTACATCCTCTTTTCTCGTCTTACAAGGAGTCAGACCCAAGGAGTCAGAACTCCCCTACCCTTCCACCAGGTCACCAATGCTGCTGAGCCGCCAAAGACGCTCATGGTCGTACTCCGCGGTGGCCTCGTGGGCCCAGGTCGTATGGTAAGGGACGTAGGCTGCCCAGCCGCCCTGGCGCAGCACGGGATCGATGTCGGAGCGAAAGGAATTGCCCACCATGAACAAGCGGTCCACCGTCGTGGCGTAGCGGAGACAGAGCTGGCGGTAGCTCTCGTCGGTTTTGTCATCGACCGTCACCACGTCATCAAACCACCTGCGCAGTCCCGAACGGTCCATCTTACCTTCCTGGTCGCGAAGCTCGCCTTTGGTAAAAACCACCACGGGACAGCTCACCACCTCGCGCACGCGTCGCAGCGTGGCCTCTACACCGGGCAAGGGCGTGGCGGGAAGCTCCATCAGCCGCCGCCCGAGACGCAGCACCTCGTCAATCTCTTCGCCACCCACGCACCCACGGCTCACGCCAACAGCGGCCTCGACCATCGAAAGCGTGAAAGCCTTGGCGCCATAGCCCGTCAGCGGCATGTTGCGGCGCTCCGTGGCGGCCAATACGCGCAAGACCTCGTCGGCCTCGGCATAGGGCGAAAGCAGTTCCGCCAAAGCGTGCTCCACCGCACAAAATGCGCCCTGGCAGTCCCAAAGCGTGTCGTCGGCGTCAAAGGCCACCAGGCCTACAGAATCTCCCACGCCACCCTGGCCAAACGGAGCATTCCGCCTATCGTTTGTCTTCATTTTTCTCCTTTTTATATTGCCAAATCATAAAAAAACTTACCAGCAACTAAAATACAGCCGGGAAATTTGCACAGGTCACTTTATTGCCGTAACTTTGCGCTTAGTCTTTAATAATTTCGTCTCATAGTACACAAAAAGAGTGTGTTTTTTGTTTGGGGGGAATCCCCCGCAACATTCTTTGTCTGGTTGAAATCCTTGTGAAAGGACACTTCGATGAAAGCATCGAGGGACCAGATAAACAGGTTTTAAAAGCTCCGGTCGCTACCGGAGCTTTTTTGTTTTCATATCTTCCAGAGAAAGCATTGCTTTCCAATGCCTTTTTATCCAAAAGTCTTTTCCTGTCCAAGCACTAACCACTCCAAAAAGTCATTCGCTTCAAGAAGTTTTCACTTCGCCTCAGGATGTCTTCACGCCAAGAAGTTTTCAACCCAAGAACGTAGCCAAATAGCCGACGGACTTCGTCTCCCGAAGTTTCTTGATGGCTTTCTCGCGCAACTGTCGCACACGCTCGCGGCTGAGATTGATATCAGCCCCTATCTCTTCGAGCGAACGCTGCTCACACCCGATTCCAAAACTCTCGGCCACAATGCGCGCCTCGCGTTCATCAAGACAGGCCGAAAGCGTGTCCCGAAGCGTGGCGCTCATTGTGGCGCGATCCACCTCGCGGTCAGGAGACTCGTCAGTGTCAGAAATGATAGTCTCTGAAACCGACACTGTGCTTCCGTCGGCCACGGGCTGGTCAATACTCGTGGTGTGGGTGATGGCATGGAGGCCGTGGTCGATCACGTCGAGGGGCAACCCAGTCAGGTCGGAAAGTTCCTCGCGGGAAGGCGACCAACCAAACTCCTGGAGGTAGCCGGCCGTGACGCGCTGGATGCGGCTGGCAGTCCCGGCGGC
>OICI01000355.1_pt1 | contig 15367 bp, 16 predicted proteins | sample 1581261 | NCBI WGS metagenome assembly OICI01 (sample SAMEA3882520, study PRJEB24775) | human gut metagenome | biome: human-associated habitat; feature: intestine environment; material: feces | place: Netherlands | collected 2009/2010 | reverse complement strand
CCTTTGTTCTTATCAAACTCTAGTATACAGGTAAATCCACGTTGCTACAAATGTGGGGTCACTTCATATTATCTAAATGTAACTATTGAATATCTTAAAATCCCCAACAAATCATCTTTGTTTTGAATATCTTCATCATATTTTATAGTTTCTATCATTGTCTTTAAGAATTGTTTTTCATTCATTTACACATTCACTCTCCATCTGTATTTCCACATATACCCATTTTTCATCAGATAATTTAACTGTATCTATTATTTCCCAAATCTTTATATAACAGGAGCCTCCAAGTTGTTTAAACTCAAAGGCTCTCTTTTTCTTACATAACTTTATGCAAGTGCGGGTTCTTTTCCTGCAATAATCGTTTTCACTTCTTCTACGTTTTTATCTGTAGCCATAGCAATCTGCTCTACAGTAAAACCATTGTTATGCATATTAAGAATAATTTTTTCTTCTTTTCTTGCTTCTCCAATCGCAATACCCTTTTCTTCAATTCCCTGACTCAAGTTACACATAACGCTCACATCCTTCCTGAAGTTCTCCTCAATAGGAATATCGTATTCATTTCCAATTATGTTTAGTTTTTCATCTATTGTAAGTTCCTGTGACAGCAACGCACCTAACAGACGGTGCAGTTCATATGTCTCATCATGTTCCGGCAGATTCTTTGCCAGTCCAAGCATGATGATATTCAGCAGGTCAAGATTTCCCTTCCATTCATAGGAACCGATCAAATCTTCTTTTGTGAGATGCACATGGCTCATGCTGCTCTCTTCCATGTTCATACATACCCAGATGGAATATACACGCTTAATGTCATCGTAGCTAGAATTCTCAAAATCACGTTCTTTTTGTGATGAGATCAGTCTGCTCACATAAAAGATTGCCCGGTTTAAAATTTCATATCCCGTCGGCTCGTCTTTCTGTGCTTCTACATTGATGATAATCTGTGACAATCCATCTTTCATGCGCACATAAAAAACGATATCAAATCTTACCAGACCTTCATTGATCTCTTCATTTTCTGTGTTGAAACCGACCAGTCTTTCACCATTTTTTTCGCTGGCTGCATTTGTGAGTCCAGGCTCTACCGGTACCGTACTGATATGTGGTGTCCCCTCGATGCAGTCAACCACATCCTTGGGATTCATGCCCTTAAACTCATCAACTGTTTTTACCAGTATATGTGCCAGTATGCTTTTCTGTCCTAACAGACGCTTTGCACTCGTATCATACTGTGCTTTTGAATCTGTGACTTTCACTGCATTTTTTAATTCTGTATTCACTGGCCTTCCTCCTTTTTGTAACAGATATAGTCATCCCCAAAAAGGCATCTGACCACATCTATATTATAACTTACCCATTTCTTTTATACAATCAATTTTTACATTTGAAAAAGGAACATAAGAAAAACTCCAAACCTGTCATAGACTCGGAGTCTTGATTCCATCCATTCTTCACATTGTCTGCACCTGTACATGTTGTTCCTGCTCCTCATGCTCCAAAGCATCCTGCTCCGGTACATGGTCTATATTTTTCGCTGCTTCCTGCACTTTTGCCATATACCGGATTTTAATGCTGCTGTAATCAACCCCTGCCGGTTCCAGCACTTTTTTCTGTAACATATTTAACATCGCTTCTGTGTCAAATTTTCCCTCAAAATAAAGTTCCTCATCCACCTTTATCGGTACATCCATTTCTTCCAGTGAACTGCCAAGGATCGTCCTCCAGCGTCCGGCTACTTTTCCACACATTTCCATAAACCGCTCATGGATATCCGGCTGTTCATTACAGGTCTGCAAAATCTTTTGTGCCACCTTTCTCCATGTAGGTGTCTCTATCCATTCTCCCGGTGCGAACTGGACTGCCAGCGGTCTTTTCCCTTTCAGTTCTGCCGGGGACACTGTAATAAGACTGCTTTCCCGGATCGTATCTCTCTTATCTGTATGCATCTCCCCACTCCGGTACATCTGGAGCAGTGCATCACATTTCGTGTTTACAAGTTGTAACATTTCCTCCCTCAGTTCTTCTATCAGTTGCTCATAATTCATACGCTTTTCTCCTCCTGTCGCACACTTACTTCATGTGCTTTTTCTATATCCACTTCCCTTTACTCATTTTCCGCTATATATCGCTCCTGCTGTTCTTTCCTATTTTTGTGCCAACAATAAAACGCCCGGATCATCGGGCATTTTATTCTTACCATAAACTGGCAGGAACAACGTTTCCTATTTGCTTGCTGCCATTCCTGCCGCAGTCTTACTCATATCGGATCTCCTGTTCCATGACAATGCCTGACTGGAACTGTATCAGCAGCTTCTCGCTGGATTCCACTTTGATGGTCGAGATCAGCCGTCTGACAAGGTCATTGTCGAACTCCGGTATCTGGCAGGTGCTTGTCTGCTGGTCAGTAAATATCTTTTCCAGTTCCAGATTGTTCTGCTCACAATAAGCTGTAATCTCCTTGATGCCTCTGTCTAAATGCTGTTCTCTTGTACTTGTTCTGTGATAACCATATCTCTTCATGATTATTCGCTCCTTTCCTTAGTCCTGAAATGTACACTTTTTGAAACTACAAAAAATGGACTGCTAAACAGTCCCGAAATCTATGGACATCCCTTTACGGAACGCCCCAGTATTTATGTATGCTTTTTGGCACCACCTCCTTAAAAATGGATATAAAAAAAGAAGGTGTATTTCAACCTTCTTCTTGGACAATTTATAAATATCAGAAATACTACCACATCTGCTATTCATTTATCATAACAAACGAAACAGTTCCATTATTTATAATTTTGCAACTACTTTTATTTTGTTTTTTCTACTATATTACTTAAATAATCAGCATCTGCAATATGTAAAACTATTCTGTTATACTGTTTTCTTTTTTTATATGAAAAACGCAGAAATCTGTTGATTCCATTTATGAATGCAACCCCATACGAATATGCCTCACATAGGTCATCTACAGTTTTACAATTATTTCTTATATAAATTGGGGATAATCTGCAAATATTAATAAATTTTTTTTCATATAATGATGGTAATATTTCTAATATTATAAGTTGAGTATACATATGCCAGTTTCTTTGAGCATATATCTGAATCCCTTCGACCTCTACAATACCATTCAGTAATTCCTTAATTTTGTCTATGATTTCTTGACACTCTATCATACCCTCTGTTTTGATTGAGGTTGCATCCGTATAGAATCTAATTTCGTCTTCAATAATACTTATGTTCTTAGATATAACATCTCTAAATTTTAGCAATGTATCTTCTAATTCTTTCTGAGTCTTTGCAACACTACGAACTCTATCAGCTTCCTCTTCCGCCCAAATTGCCTCAATAGAATATTTTCTCTTTTTACGTTTAAGTATTCCTACATAAAGTAAAATCAAAACAATCATAGTAACCAATATTGCATTTACATTATCTTGAACATATTTAACGATTTTCAACGCTGCTTCAGCATTCTCTGATGTAAAAATATATCTAAACAAGCCATATATATTACTACTCAATACCGACCATTTTATATAGCCCTTTGAAAAGAGAAATGAAACTATAATAATCAAATCACATAAAACATTTCCTATTACACCACGAATATAGAGACCCCAAAGTGAAATTTTAATAATTGTTTTTTCTGCTCGGGTACATTTTTTATCTTTTTCATTCTCCAGTTTCCAATAATCATAATCAGATGGAGCAAATGAAAATGATGGAATATCCCTAATTATACGGGTAATAAAATATGCTATCTTTTCTTTAAACGAAATGTAATTGTATAATGGATATTTTGAATGTTCTAATACACTATAATAAAATTGAAAATTTCTTATCTTCTTCAAGCCTTCGGATAGCATTGCAAATACAACAATTTCAACTAATATTAACACGATTGTATTCATATATTTGTTTTAGGTTCTCTCTGGAACCAATTTCTCCTCTTCCTAGTCGTAAAATTTGTTGATTATTTTAGTAACCCTACAAATCTCTTGCTTTATTGATTCATTTAGATAGCAAATAGATTCAAGATATTTTAACTTCTGAGTCCAAAACCGATATGCTAAATTCATATACTCAATGACTCTCTCTGGTGAATCAATTGCTTTTTTTCCAGATTCGACCATATCCTCTACTAATGAACTGTTAATATGATATATCTGGCTACAATAATCCTCTATTCCATCAAACTGTTCCAAATATTCCTTTAAGTATTTTGCATTTTGATATGTAGATGCATTCATAAGTAAATTAACATTCGACGAATAGTATTGTTCTAAAGCCCAAATAAATGTATCCAAGCGGTCATTTCCTATCTGCTTCTTTGCAATATTAAGGGCACCTGTTTGTGGCATGATAGAAATATTTACTCCTGACCTATACAGTAATTGACATATTTTAAGGTTGTTATAGTACATCTTTATACTCTCCACCTTGTCATCTGAAATCCCATTCTGAATATAATTCTGGTATTTTGGAAATGTTGAATATGAAAAACCAGAACCAAAATTAAAATCTGTATCTCCACCATAATTCATATCAACTAATTGCTTTCCGTTGTGATTTATATCTGCTTTAAAATATGGTTTTTTCTTATCATTTTTAACACGAATGTTAGTAAGAAGATTACAATATATTTTATTGTAAATCTCAAATGCTAACTTTGATGAATCAAATTCTTCTTTTACCATTAATTGTAACCTCCATAAAAAAATCATACCGGGCTATTTCTCTAAAAAACGTGTAGTAAGTGTGTAGTAGAGCACTTTTTCAACTAAGAAACGGCTTATTTATTGGCTTTGTAGGAGTATCTAGTGATGTTGCCGTAACACACCATCAATTTTACTAAATCAATTTAAAATACCTCAATGCATCCTTAATATACTCCACCTTCTCCTGCGGACACTGCTTTACATCTGGATTCTCTTTCTTGGACTTATTGTAGTTCTCGCCCATGTCCAGACCACACATACGCTTTACCTGTGCAATATAAGAAGTATGTACATTCACACCATACTTGTCCTTCACATATTCCTTAATCTTCTGATAGGTAGCCTTTTCTTCTGGTGTGTAATTGCTCTCTTCATCAGGCTCCATTGTCACCTCAATTTTCGGTGTATCTTTTTTGAGGGATAATTTAACAACCGTCTCGACGTGATAAGTATTCGGAAACATATCCACGCAGCATATCTTCTCCACTCTATACCCTCTGTCCATAAATATCTGCAAATCCCTTGCCAGGCTTGTCGGTTTACATGAAATATAAACCATATTCTCAACACCATACTCTATGATTTTCCCGATAGCCTTCGGATGGATACCGTCTCGTGGTGGATCAAGAATTATATAATCAGGTTTTTCCTCTATTTCATCAAGCACCTTGAGGACATCACCTGCGATAAATTTACAGTTATCAAGACCATTAAGAGCTGCATTTTCCTTTGCTGCGCAAACTGCCTCCTCAACTATTTCGACACCTACTACTTCCTTACACACCGGTGCCATAAGCTGCGCGATGGTGCCGGTTCCGCTGTAGAGGTCGTAGACTGTTTTACCGTTTAACGAATCCTTGTCATCTCCCAGGATAAACTCTCTCGCTGTCTCATAGAGCACCTCCGCTCCGAGTGAGTTGGTCTGGAAAAATGAGAATGGTGTGATTTTGAATTTCAGACCTAAGAGCTCCTCGTAGAAATATGAATCTCCGTAGAGCACCTCTGTGCCCTCGTTTTTGACCACATCTGCCACACTGTCATTTTTTGTGTGTAAAACGCCCTTGAATCTGCCGTCATAGTGCCTGGTCAAAAGTTCATATCTAAAGCCTGCGAGCAGCTCCTCCTCATTGAAGCCCTCTGTCTGTGTGCTAGTAACAAGGTCGACTATGATTTCACCGGTTTTTGTTGCCTTTCTGACAAGCAGATGCCGCAGATAGCCCTTGTGTGTTGCTCTGTGGAAATATGGGATATTGTTTTTTGAAAAATAATCAAGTGTTGCCTTTAATATCGTCCTGAAATCCTCATCCACTATCTGACAGTCCGATACTGTCACAAGGTCATAAAAGCTTCCTCTTTTGTGCATGCCAAGCGCAAGAGGGCCATCCTTGTACTCATCACCGAAGGAAAATTCCATCTTGTTTCTGTATTCACTCTTTTTCGGACTTCCATGTATCCCTATAAACTCATATCCTGACTCTTCCTCAGTGCCAATGGCATCCGAAATGAGCTTTTTCACCTGGGTAAGCTTCATATCAAGCTGCTTTTCGTAAGGCACTGTCTGATATGTACAGCCCCCGCACATTCCAAAGTGAGGGCATGGCTCTTCTGTCTCCAGAGGCGATTTCTCAATTACATCCATGAGTCTGCCCTCTGCCCTTTGATGCTTTACTTTATTTACAACAAATTCCACCTTCTGTCCCGGAATGGTATTTTTCACAATTACTCTGTCGCCATCATCTGTAACGGCTATTCCCTTGTTTGGGAAGTCTACTCTTTCTACGGTTCCTGTTCCTCTAAATCCTTTTTTCATGTAATTCTTATCTCTCTTTATACTTTATTATTCCTTTGTATGCCTGACTGCAAATGCCTTGCTTCACACATAAAGAAAAATGAGGACTACATATGTAGCCCCCATTATCTAAAAACGATTATTTCTCTTCTTTAGTCTTTGGTGCCTCTTTTTCCTCTTCAGCATCATCATCGTCTTCATCCTCGAAGAAATCATCATCGAATTCATCATCATACTCATCATCGAAATCATCTAAATAATCCGGTGTGAAAAATCTGTAGATACCATATGCCGCTGCTGCAACTGCAACTAATACACCAATGATGGCAAATATGATAACAGCCTTGGAAGGCTTCTTGTCTTCCTCTTCTTTTTTGAGAAGGTCATTAAGCTTTGCCATGCTGAGCTTCTCTGCAAGCTTGTTGTCCTTTAATAATTCTTCAACTTTACTCATAATTCAATCCGCTCCTTTTCCAAAAGTAATTGTCAAATGCTATTTGTTAAATCCATTATAGCATATTATATCCAATTTTCCTATAAAAATTACAATAATTTTAGTCAATTTTTTTCAATTTGGCAAATGAAGCAAACATCTTTTTGGTACCGGCCTTGTCAAAGTCCACAGTGACCTCATAATCCCTGCCGCCTTCTACAATTGCCATGACCTCTCCCGCGCCAAACTTGATGTGAGATACCCTGTCCCCTACCTTATATGAAAGGCCTCCGGTGGTATTGGCACTGGCAAATGACTTCTGATTGCTCACAGGCGTGTAGACAGGTGTCCTTGTACGCTGTGTATTAAAGGTGGTCGCATACTCTATGCCGTATGTAGGTGTCTTTTTGAAGGCCTCCTTAGCCTTTCTGTAGGTGCTCTGTGAATTTCTTTCAAGGTCATCATCACGGCGCTTTGGCTCATAAACCTCGCCTGCCATAAGCTCACGCGGAATCTCCTTCACAAATCGCGATACCTTGTTGAACTGTGTCTCTCCACGCACCATGCGCATGCGTGCAGATGTGATGGTAAGATGCTCCTTGGCTCTCGTGATGCCAACATAAGCAAGACGCCTTTCCTCCTCTATCTCGCTTGTCGCATCATCACTAGTGATTGACATATAGCTTGGGAAAAGACCATCCTCCATACCCGCCAGATACACATTCGGAAACTCAAGTCCCTTAGCACTGTGCAGAGTCATAAGAACCACATAGTCGCTGTTTTCGTCAAGACCGTCTATATCGGCTACAAGTGCCACTTCCTCCAAAAAGCCACTGAGAGTAGGATTCTCCTCCCCTTGCTCGTAATCAACAGCCTTGTTTATAAGCTCATCAATATTCTCAATACGCTGCTCTGCTTCATCCGTGCCCTCAGCCTTCAGCTCATCGACATAGCCGGTCTCATCGATTATTGCCTGTATGAGCTGCGAAACCGAATCCATCTCGGCTCTCGCACGAAGTGACTGTATAAACATCACAAAAGGCTTTATCTTGCCTGCCGACCTCGCCATTCCCGGCACCTCATCGACATAGCGCAGTGCCGTATAGAAATCTATCCCCTTCTCAAGAGCATAGTCCGTCACCTTATTGATGCTCGTAGCTCCGATGCCGCGCTTTGGCACATTTATTATTCGCTTTACCGCAAGGTCATCATGGCCATTGTCAATAGTCTTTAAATATGCAAGGATATCCTTTATCTCTTTTCTGGCATAGAAATTCACGCCGCCGACAATCTTGTATGGAATGTTTGCTGCAATAAATTTCTCCTCGAAAAGACGCGACTGTGCGTTGGTTCGGTAAAGCACAGCACAGTCCTTATAGCGCGCCTCACCCTTTCTCACGAGTCTCGCTATCGAACGCGCCACATAATCCGCTTCCTCAAAGCCACTCTCAAGCTGTTCAAAGGTAATCCTGTCTCCGGCTCCGTTGTCAGTCCAAAGGCGCTTGTCCTTTCTACCCACGTTGTTGGAAATGACGCTGTTGGCGGCATCTAGGATATTCTGGGTAGACCTGTAATTCTGCTCAAGCTTTATGACCTTTGCATCTTCAAAATGCTTCTCAAAGTTTAAGATATTGTAGATATTGGCACCTCTGAACTTGTAAATGGACTGATCATCATCACCCACCACACACAGATTCTTATACTTCATGGCAAGAAGCCTGATAAGCTCAAACTGCACGGTGTTTGTGTCCTGATACTCATCCACCATGATATATCTGAAGCGCTCCTGATAGTAATCCAGCACCTCTTTATCCAGCTTAAAAAGCTCTACTGTCTTCACAAGCAAATCATCAAAATCGAGTGCGTTATTCTGCTTTAGGGCATTCTGATACTCCTTGTATACAAGTGCCTGCTTGCGCTTCACGAAGTCACCTGTGAAGCGGTTTTCAAACTCTATCGGATCAATCATCTCATCCTTTGCAGATGAAATGACATTTAAAAACATCTTTTCCTTATACATCTTGGTATCTATCTCAAGACGCTTGCAGATGTCCTTCATCAGAGCCTTCTGGTCGTCAGCATCATATATGGTAAAATTCGTGTCATATCCCAGCCTGTCAATATACCTGCGCAGTATACGCACACATGTCGAATGGAATGTAGAAACCCATATGCTTTCCGAACCATAGCCCACCATATCATCAATTCTCTCACGCATCTCTCCCGCAGCCTTGTTTGTAAAGGTGATTGCCATGATATTGTAAGGATTGACGCCACACTCATCTATCAGGTAGGCAGTCCTGTATGTAAGAACCCTGGTCTTGCCACTGCCTGCCCCCGCTAAAATAAGAAGCGGTCCCTCTGTGGTCAAAACGGCCTCCCTTTGCTGTTCATTCAACATATCTAAGTTCATCTGTTTTCCTCTCAATTCTCCAGTCTTTTACAGGCACACATACCATAAATACAAAAATAATTTATTTACAGCATATCACAAACATATGTTTTGTACAACCCAATATGAGAAAATTCAAAAAAAACTTGTCATATAGTTTTCAATACTATATAATAAAAGCCTGAGGTGATGATATGGAGAATGACGTTAAAGAATTTTTATCAGAATTATTAAAGCAGCTTAAATCAATAGATTACATAAAGCCGGAGGATATACCAAATATTGATTTGTACATGGATCAGGTCACAACCTTCATGGACGAGCAGCTCGCTGCATCAAAGCGCTATGAAAGCGACAAAATCCTTACCAAGACAATGATAAACAACTATGCCAAAAACAATCTGCTCCCTTCTCCGGACAAGAAAAAGTATTCTAAGGAGCATGTGCTCACACTGCTTTTTATATATTATTTCAAAAATATATTGAGCATCAACGATATCCGCTCAATTCTTAATCCGCTTACCGAGAAGTATTTCGGCAATGATGACGGATTTACGATGCAGGATGTCTATACTGAGGTTTTCAGCTTAGAGGCGGAGGAATCGCAAAAGCTCCTAAAGGATCTCGGCAAGAAATACAAGATTGCCGGTGAAACATTTGAGAATTTTCCTGATGAGGATCAGAAATTTCTTCACACATTCAGCTTTATCTGCATGCTGAGCTTTGATGTCTACATCAAGAAAATGCTGATTGAGCGCATGATTGACAATCTAAATGAAGAAAAAGAGGCTTCTTCCCATGAAAATACACATTCAGGAAAGGAAAGTAAAAAAACAGGCTCAAATTAATGAGCCTGTTTTTCTTTTCCCCTATGATAAACTAATCCTCTTTGTCAGAGCCATCCTCCATGCGTGAAAAAACCATATCATATCCATCGTTGCCGTAGTTTAATGATCTGTTCACACGGCTGATTGTGGCTGTGGAAGCCCCGGTCTTTTCTGCTATATCAAGATATGTCTTCTGCTCTCTAAGCATCTTTGCCACTTCAAATCTCTGTGATAGAGAAAAAAGCTCATTTACAGTACAAACATCCTCAAAAAATGTATAACACTCTGCTCTATCCTTGAGACACAAAATAGCATCAAACAAATGGTCTACTGCTTCTGTTTTTAGATTCTTGCTCATCGTGTTCTCCTTTTTCATGCGATTTATTTACTTTTAATTTTAACATATTAAAGTTTTAAAGTAAACAGCTTTCTTGCAATTAAATTATGATATGTTATACTAATGTTACTATCGCCTAATAAATCAGAATGGAGTAAATTGAAAATGAAAAAAGTAGGATATTTCTTTTACACATTTGTCCCACTGCTTGCAGTTGAGGCAATTCAGACTATCGCCTTATTCTTTATGATGGGCATGGGAATGTTTGGACAGGGTTTTGTCGGAAAACTTGCTTTTCCGTCTGCAAACGTATCGGACCGCCTTGAAAAGACATTTACCTCTGTAAATTTTAACATGATGATTATGATCATCTATGCACTCATTACCATTGCGATTTTTGGCATGTGGTACTATGCCAGATACGAAGGTAATTTTCTTCCATCCCCTAAGAAAACCTTCAATCCCATGATGCTTGTGGCAATCGTCATACTCGTGCCGGGTACACAGTTTGCTGCCAATTTCATCGCTAACTTAACCGGCTACATCCGTCCCGACTGGCTGCAGCAGTACAATAAGCTTTTTGAGACATCAGGCATCACAGATACCACCTTTGTGACAGTACTTTATTCTGTAATACTGGCGCCAATCTGTGAGGAGCTTATATTCCGCGGTGTAACCATGCGCTGTGCCAGAAAGGCTTTGCCATTTGCTCTTGCCAATCTGATGCAGGCTGCACTTTTCGGACTGTTCCATCTCAACTGGATTCAGGGCATATATGCCTTTGCACTTGGCATCGTGCTCGGATATGTCTGCGAACGCGGTGGCTCTATTTATTACTCTATGGGGCTTCATCTGCTTTTCAACCTTTGGGGTACACTTTCAGGATTTTTCCCTGATCCCGGCAATAGTGTAGTGGTCTTTGTGGTTGTGATTGTGGTTACAATTGTTTCACTGGTGGCCGGATTTGTACTGTTTAACAAAGGACGAAGAAAGCTCCCCATAAATTCTACAGGAATATAGACACGCCCGCCAGACTTACTATCATCATAATCATGCCGGCGAGCAGTACTCCAAGCATGACAGCGGCAACTGTTGACTTGAAATCCATATCAAGGATACTTGCCGCAAGTGTTCCTGTCCATGCACCTGTTCCCGGAAGTGGGATACCTACGAAAAGTAAAAGTGCAACAAACAGACCTCTTCCGGCCTTTGCCTGAAGCTTCTTGCCGCCCTTCTCTCCTTTTTCAAGGCAGAAGCTGAAGAACTTTCCAATGATTGGTTTGTCTGCTCCCCAGATGAGAACCTTTCTTGCAAAAAGATAAATAATTGGTACCGGAAGCATATTTGCAATGATACAAACGATAAATGATGGCACTATCGGCAGCCCCATCACCTGTGAAACCGGAACTGCTCCTCTGAGTTCAATAAGTGGTACCATTGAAATTAAAAAGATGTAAATATATTTTTTTAACATGAATAATTCTCCAAAAATTTAATTAGTGTATGCATCTGCTCATCAGTTCCTATGGATATGCGCAGATAGTCGTTGATTCGCTCAGGTGAGCTGAAATGTCTGACAAATATATTGTCTGCCTTAAGGTCCTCAAAAAGCTTTGTTGCAGAAACATTTGCAGGCTTTGCAAATATAAAGTTGCTCTTTGAGTCACAGAATGTAAAGCCAAGTCTCTTAAGCTCTTTCTTTGTCCACTCACGTGTCTTTATGACCTTTGCTGTGGTCTCTTCAAAGTATGCTCTGTCTTTTACCGCTGCTGTAGCTGCTTCGATTGTGATTCTGTCCATGGTATATGAATTGAACGAATATTTCACATCATTCAGATACTTGATAAGCACAGGACTTGCCATGGCAAAACCAACTCTTGAGCCTGCCAGCGCGCGTGATTTCGAGAATGTCTGTACCACGATGACATTATCATATTTGTCAATGAGTGGAAGCGCACTCTCCCCGCCAAAATCCACATATGCCTCATCTACTACGACAATTACATCCTGATTATGCTCTATTATGTCCTCTATCTCATCAAGAGGCATAAGCTTTCCTGTCGGGGCATTAGGGTTTGGAAATACTACTCCGCCGTTTGCCTTATAGTAATCTGACGGTACTATTGAAAAATCATCAGACAATGGAAGCTGCTCATAAGGGATTCGAAGCATATCTGCCCACACATCATAAAATGAATATGTGATATCAGGAAACAGTATCGGCTTTTTTGAATTGAAAAATGTCATGAAAATCATGGCAAGTACATCATCAGAGCCAACTCCGACAAACACCTTCGAGCTGTCTATCTTATAGAAATCCGCAATTGCATTTACCAGCTTATCAACCTTTGGATCAGGATACAGTCTTAAATCATCTGTATTGAAGTTACTTAAAACCTCCTTCACTCCCGGCGCTGGCGGATATGGATTCTCATTTGTATTTAACTTAATAACACAGGTATTCTTTGGCTGTTCTCCCGGTGTATAAGGTACAACCCTTCGAATGTTATTTTCCCAGTCTCTCATTCTTTTCCTCCAAATTTAATTATATGTCAGCCCATACATATTTACTGATTATTCAATTTTCTTCTCTGAAAAAACATGATATCAAACATAAAATCAGCGTTTTTATTCACTATAAAATATGCACCCAAAAAAATGCTAACAATTTAACTTTACCTCATTTACTTATGTTTGTAAAGGTTGTATATTACACTTAATCACTATTTTTTATATATATTTTTATCTATTTTTAATCAAGGGGGATTATAAATAATGACTAAAAATAATTCAAAGGATCTCACTGTAGGTTCTCCTACCGGGCTCATTCTGGGCTTTTCCCTTCCGTTGCTTCTCGGAATGCTTTTCCAGCAGGTTTACAGCCTTATGGATACTATAATCGTCGGCCGTTTTCTAAGTGTTTCGGCCTTAGCCGCAGTCGGCTCTACCGGAAGCATCTGCTTTCTCATCATCGGCTTCTGCCAGGGTGTGTGTGCCGGCTTTTCACTTCCAATAGCCCAGCGCTTTGGTGCCAAGGATGAAAAAGGACTTAAAAAATATGTAGGAAATGCAGGGATTGTGTCTGTAATTATCGCAATAATCATGACGGCACTCACTGTGCTTCTCTGCGGTCACATTCTGACCTGGATGAATACGCCAGGCGACATTTACGACCTCGCCTACCAGTATCTGATTGTCATATTTGCAGGCATTCCTGCCACAATACTGTACAATCTGCTGTCAGGATATCTGAGATCTCTCGGCAACTCGGTCATACCTGTTATTTTCCTTATAATCGCGGCTGTTCTAAATATCGGTCTTGATTTACTTTTCATTCTGGTATTTAACATGGGCGTGTTTGGAGCGGCTTTTGCAACTGTACTGTCACAGGGTGTATCAGGAGTGCTGTGCATCATTTACATAGCAAAAAATGTACCTCTGCTGCATGTAAGCAGAAATGATTTGGAGCTTGACTCTTCATATGTCAGAAATCTGATGGTCATGGGACTTCCTATGGGCTTTCAGTATTCGATAACCGCTATAGGCAGCGTCATACTGCAGACTGCCGTAAACGGCTTAGGCTCCATCGCAGTTGCCTCAATGACCGCTGCAAGCCGTATTTCAATGTTTATGGTGTGTCCATTTGACGCACTCGGCTCCACAATGGCCACCTACAGTGGACAAAATGTCGGCGCAGCCAAATTTAAACGTGTAAAGAAGGGGCTTATTTCAGCCTCAGTTATAGGATCGATCTATTCGGTTTTGATTTTTGTGGCACTGCTGTTTATAGCCAACTATCTGATTTACCTGTTTGTATCACCAAGCGAAACAGAGGTCGTATTGCAGGCTCATCAGTTTCTGCTGACAAATGCATTTTTCTACATCCCGCTCGTTCTGGTAAACACAGTACGTTTCACCATACAGGGCATGGGCTTTTCCGGCTTTGCAATGTTTGCAGGAGTAGCAGAAATGATTGCGCGTTCACTCATCGGACTTGTATTTGTACCGATATTCGGCTTTTCTGCCGCCTGCTTTGCAAGCCCACTCGCATGGATTCTCGCAGATGCCTTCCTGGTGCCTGCATTCATCCACTGCCTGCATGAGCTACAAAAACGATAAATTCATCCTAATGACACATCTTTAGTAAAAAGTCATTAACAATAATGGCTTTAACAAGTCCTTTAAAAATCAGTTTATCTCACAGCCGAGGAAAGCACCGGCGAATCATACTATATATTGAGCTTTACGAAGCAGCTTATAAGCAGTTAGAATTATGTCCATATACAACAATGCCCCAGCATGGACGCTGGGGCAAGGCGTTATGCGCCATGGACGGCGCATAAAAGCCGGTTGTGTCATGGTCTAAACACTCCAAATCATAATTCTTACTGCTTCTTAGCTGCGTAGTACTTGCGAAATATATAGTATGGTTCGCCGGTGCTTTCCGTATTATAAAAAGAAAATATTATAAGTTTACCGCATCTATAAATTTCTGGAACGCTGCACGTCCCTCATCAGTGCACTTGTACACTCCTGCACACTCAAGCACTTCTTTAAATACAAGTCCAATCTCCTCATTGATAATACCATCAATATTAGACTCATCAATCTTATCATATTTAGACATAAACTTAAGAGCCCAGTCAGCATGTGATGCAAGAGTCTCAGTCGAATGCAGATCCTTTCCTGTAAGGATTGCATCCCTAAGCTCTGCCATCTCACCTTTTAATCTGGCCGGAAGCACTGCAAGTCCCATTACCTCGATAAGTCCGATATTCTCCTTCTTTATGTGATGAAGGTGGGCATGCGGATGATATACGCCAAGCGGATGCTCCTCTGTGGTGATGTTGTTTCTGAGCACAAGGTCA
>OICI01000351.1_pt1 | contig 15556 bp, 7 predicted proteins | sample 1581261 | NCBI WGS metagenome assembly OICI01 (sample SAMEA3882520, study PRJEB24775) | human gut metagenome | biome: human-associated habitat; feature: intestine environment; material: feces | place: Netherlands | collected 2009/2010 | reverse complement strand
TCCGGTTTTATCTATCATTATAGTGACGGTTCCGTGGGCGATTCCAGTATCAACAGTTCTTTTAAAGAAAGTTTTTATCTGTGATGGAACAGCAGAAGTGGTTATATCCCAGTCATCTGGGTTTCGTCCAAGGATACTGTCTCTTATGCATCCGCCAACGGCATATGCTTTGAAGCCGTGTTCTTCAATTGTATGTATAATGTTCCTGACAGCTTCCGGCATGTCAATATGAAAGTTTTCAGGCATGATTTCCCCCTATAATAATATTTATTATAAATGTGAAAAAAGCTCACATCTATCTATTATAAGAAAAAATTACATTTTCATCAAGATTATGATTTTCTTAATTCGTCGTATCATTAAATCCAAGGAATATAGCAGCCATAAATGTCATAAGATAAGGCAGACGCAGGCGTATGAGCAAAGGGCGTCTGTATTAAGTGCGGAAATGGGGGATTATATGAACGATAAATCATTGGAATGTATTAGATTTTATGATATTCAGGTTAATAAAATGGTAAAAGGTCGTGGAGGAGTAATTCTTTTTACAGACAGAGGGTGCAGACTTTTTCTCGAGTGTTCAAGAAATGATGGGTTTTATCTGAGAGATGAGGCAGTGACAAAAGCAGTTAGTGATGCAGGCTTTGAAAATGTGGATACATATGTGAGAAATCAGGATGGAGAACTTTTTACTGTTGGAGATGATGGGCACAGATATGTAATGAAGAACTGGTTTGGAGGCAGGGAATGTGATGTCAAGTCTGTGAATGACGTGATGGAGGCGGTAAGGACTCTGGCAAGACTTCATATTTGTCTAAATGTTGTTTCGTCTAATGGTGTAAGATATTTAAGGAATAATGTAAATACAAATATTACAAAGCAATGGGAATGTATGGCGCTTGCAGAGACCGCAGATGAGCAGCCCGAGTCAGAATTAAAGGCCAGTGAAAGCATCGTACATAATGCTGTACATTTTGACAGGGGAGCAGGGTTACGCACCAATATGGAAAGACATACAAAAGAAATTAAAAAGGCAGCTAATTATATGCGTGGCAAGAAAAAGAAAAATGAATTTGAACAGATTGCGCTTGGTGCGGTTGATACATTTTTCAGGGAAGCGGATGAAGCGAGCAGGAATATTAATTCAAAACGTTTTCTTTCACTTGAATATATTTCGGGTGAACATTTGGAACAGTATATTGAAAAAGGACTTGATATGCTCACAGAATGTGCCGACGGCGGAGATACTTTTGCCTGCTATAAGCTAGGTAGGATATACTTCAAGGGTGAGATCGTATTGCAAGACTTAGATAAAGCTGAAAAATACTTGCTGTCAGCCGAAGATAACGAATTCACACAGTATGCTTTCGGTAAACTTTATTTGCAAAAAGAAAAGTATGATATTCTAAAAGCCGTAGACTGCTTTGAAAAATCCGCAGATAAAAATGTGTGGTCAAGCTATCAGCTCGGCAGGCTTTATCTTTTCGGAGCTGAAGGACTTGAAAAAGATAAGGAAAAATCAATGGAATGGCTTACAAAGTCTGCAAACGACGGTAATGAGTATGCACAAAATATGCTGAACAATATGGCACAGTTTGAGAATGCTGTGATTGCCAATACAATCTTTAGTTTATTTGCAAATTTGAGTAGGTGCATTGAAGATGATTATACGCAGAAGTATAAGTCAGTCAAACGGACAGTGGATAGCAGACTGCGGAGAATGATACAAAAGAAAAGGCAGGCGCTTGGAATTAAGGATGATCAGCCGACGAGCTACGAGCAATCATGTTAATTGACTAATATTAGAATGTACTGTTATGCGAGAAATAGGTTTTAAACGTTAAAAGACGGAGTATAATAATAAATCTGTTCCCCGTCTTTTAATATTTTATTTCAAATTCATGGTTATTTCAAGAATGAAGTCTCCGTCGATTTGAGATATCTTGAATTCTCCGTTATGCTTATTAACAACGTCCTTTATATTCTGTAAACCGAAACCATGGTTTAAAAGATCGCTTTTTGTGGTAAGAACATTGTTGTTTTTTATTTCTATATCTGAATTTAAAGTGTTGGCTATTTTCATATTCCAATAATTGCTCTTGAAATCTGATGCTATTCTTATCTGTGACGTCATTTCGGATATCTTGGCACAAGCTTCTATAGCATTGTCCAAAGAATTGGATAAAATAGTGCATAGTTCCAAGGGATTGATATTTTTTTCAGGAATCACACCCGCAAATTTAAATATGATTCCTTTATCCTTGCACTCCTGAGCCTTATCAGAAAGTATGGCGTCAGCTATATAATTACCTGTTTTATACAACGGGACAGTTTCATTAAATTTATTTGTGAGCCCTCGTATATAATTTTCAGCATCTGAAAAACTGTTGCCTTCAAGCATAGAAATAACACACATCATGTGTTTTCTGAAATCATGACGAAATTTTCTCATTTCTGTATCTTTTTCATCAAGCATGATGTAGTACTTAAGTTGATTTTGCATTTTTTCTTCCAACAGCTCAGCGGTCTGCTCAAAATGCTTCTTGGATATAGAATTTATAAGAAGGACAATTATTGTAATTAAAGACAAAACTACAAGGATCACAGTAAAAACCTGTATATACAGCATCTTGAGATTTAAATGTTCGGTGCTTACCGAAAGGCTTGCAGCTAGTCCGCTAAGGAAAATCAACATTATTACGATGAGAATTAATATTGAGTTACTTAATAGCGATAGATTTTTGCGAAATCTTCTGTAATAATCCTTGCTTTCACAAAACGAAAGAAAAATAAGTATGATCATTTGTGCGACAAATGATATGATGCTGTGAGACAAATCTTTATCGAGATTTTTTAATGATATCCGAATAATCACATATATAGCCGAGCTGAGCAACGAATCGGAAAATATTAAAAACATTGCTGTGTAAATTATACGTTTAATATTACACTTAAAAGCCAACACAGGTATTAGTGCTATAGAGATGTATTCAAGAACGAATAAAAAAATATAGCATAACGGAATCGGATCACATAATGCCATATATGATGTTGCTATACACAAAGCTGAAAATAGAGTTATTAGAAATGAACAAATTTTTTTGGTGACTTTATATTCTTCTTGGAATAAGGCAGTTTGTATTTTTAAATTACTGAGTAGCATTAATATGTTTGCCGTGGAAAGGAAGATCCCTGTTAATATTTTCATGGCAGGCGCACCTCAAATATGTAGCGCTTCATATAATCAAAATACGATTTTTTGAAGTCGTTCAATCTGTATCGGCTTATTTTTGCTTTTTCTCCGTTGCAAAACACTATTTCTGACGAACTAAATTCGGTGATATATTTAAATCCAACTAAAAATGATTTATGACTTCTGAAGAATCTGTCGTTAGGAATTTTATTTTGAAAGTCAGAAAGCAATACACTACAGCTCAAAGTTTGGTTTCTTAAACGAACAAGAGAACCTTTATTTCTTGCTTCGACATACAATATATCATTTATATTTAATCGTTTTAACACGTCATTGGCGGTAACCAATATGTAATTATCGCTTGAATATAGCTTGAGCAGATTATCAAGAGCTTCGCTTAGTTTTTTTATGTCTATAGGTTTCACAAGGAATCTGAAAGTATTAACCTTAAAGGTATCATAAACTATTTCCGGAAAACTAGTTAGAAAAATAATGGGAATATCAATGTTCCTTTCGAGAATATTTTTAGAAGTTTCAAGCCCGTTCATTTTGTCCATTTGATAATCCATAAAAATAACATCGATATCATTATGATCTAATAAATGTTTTATGAGATCTTCTCCTGAAGTAAAGTCATAATAAATAGCAGGTATTGCCTTGGCAGCAGCATACTTATCAATGCAAGATTTCAGCGTATCATGAAAATCAACTTCGTCATCACATATACCTACACGCATTTTTACTCTCCTTTCTAAAATGTGACATAATCTAGCTTTTGATTCTATTATATCACAAATTCAAAATAAAGGCAATAGAAATAAAGACTTATTTCAACTTCTATTTACATATTTGAACAAAAAATATAACTTGATTTTTACCATTCACTCCAAAATCAATACCATTCACTCCGAATTTATAGAATTCTTCTTTTTAAAATTATATAATGCAAATAATTTTGACGAAGGGAGAATTATTATGTGGAATTGGCTTTTTAATTTTATTTTCAGAAAGGGTTAACGATAAATGATGCATATTTTTAAAGATCAGATACTGCAATATGAAAATGTACTATCTTATCGTACTAAGATTCAAATATCTGATGTTAATAAGATGATAGGATTTATACAAAGAAATACGGACGCTTTAGATTTAAAAATATGCGGAAATATCGCTGCTACTGTGCATGAGAAAAAAAATATATCCGGCATGGAAATGTCGGATATAGAATTTCTCATTCCTGTAAATAAGAAAATCAGTGAAAGTTCCGCTTTTAAATTTAAACCTGTTTTCAAGCTTGTCAATGCAGTAAAAATCAGACACGAAGGCAGTATGAAGGAAATTGAGCGTTCGGAACATATTCTTGACGAGTATATTTTGCAAAACTCCATGCAGCCTGTAACACAGATCTATTATTTGTTTATTCAGTCTACTGAATATGACAATGGAGATAATATTGTTGATATTTATAAAGGTATCAGCGAGAATATACTTTAATGGAGGAATGCAGAAAAATGAAGAAAAGTAAAATGACGCGAACTATGTGTGTATTTCTCGCAGCTGCAATGCTGCCGTTAGACACAATAGTTTCTTTGGCAGCTGAAACTGCACATACTGCTATTTTCGGTAAATCCGATGAAGATGTTGTGCAGACATCAGAAAATTTAGATATTGAATCGGTTGTTCCGGATAGCTTAGATTTAATTTGTGAAAGTGAATCTGATACAACAGTTACGCTGTCTTGGAATAATATGTTTGCAAACGGCAGCGGTACGTATGACATATATCTTGATTCTGTTTTAGTTCAGGAGGATGTTACTGAAACTACATATACGCTTACTGATCTTGAAGCGGCAAACACATATGATATATCAGTAAAAGCTGTAAACAAGGATGGTGAAGTAACTGAAACGAGCGATGATATTTCCGTTATAACAGACCTGGTTATTACAAAAGATACCGCTCTCTGGGAAGAAACCACTGTAGGAAATCTGTACATTAACGGAGGTACGTTTAATCTGAATGAGCAAACTCTTCATGTGAATGGTAATGTAATAGTTTCCGACGGAACATTTAAGATCAATGGCGGAACAGTGGACATAAGCGGCAATCTGAGAATTCAGAGAAGAAATACTGATTCAAGTGGCAATGTATCATATTCCGGTGGTTACGGATATCTGAATATGACTAATGAAAACGACTATGTTATGGTCGGCGGAGATTTTATTACTAGCAGTTATTATTCTCACAGTGGGTATTTAACCGAAGGTACTCTTGAAGTGAAGGGAAACTTTACTCAGGTATCCGGAAACGACTCAAATTTCTATGCTTCCGGAAATCACATAACAATCCTTAGAGGTGATAAACTACAGACTATTGCCGGAAGCAGTACAGGTCTGCATTTTGCAACGCTTGAACTTCAGAATTTTTCAGAAGAAGGAGTTCATTTCAATCAAGCGCTTAATGCGAATGCTTTTGTAAGGAACGGCTGTAATGTTTCTTTTGAAAATTCAGGAGTTCTTGGATGGAAGTTAGAAGCTGATGAAGAATATAACGGAGATATGAATCTTATCGGCGGTACTCTCGATCTTAACGGACACAAATTGACTGTCAACGGCAATCTTACGCAATCTGGCGGAGAGATAAAGGTCAACGGCGGAGAACTTGTGGTAACAGGAGATTACAAGATACAGACCACAGGAAATGGAGCAAGTTCTGGCAGACTTAACATGACCAACGAAGCAGATAAAGTAACGGTGGCCGGAACGTTTGCAACACGTTCAAATGTCGATCACAGCAAATTGCTTACAGCCGGAACAATGACTGTAGGCGGAAATCTGTATCAGTATGACAATTCATGGTATAACTTCAAAACATCCGGAACACACGAAACCATTCTTAACGGAACAAAAAAGCAGACAGTATCTTTTGAGTCAAGAGACGACGGAAATCGTGCGAGATTTAATATACTTAAGATAACCAACACATCTGAAGAAGGAGTAACCTTTGCAACAGATGTATGGGTACAGACAAAGCTTTACGATACGGAATCGGTTGTAACAGGCAGCGTGCATATTTATCTGAGCGGTTCGGGAGTTCTGGCTGACAATACATGGTCATATGATCTGAATATCAATCAGGACAAGACTCTTGACAGCGATTGGGTGATAGGCGGTTCATTGTATATCAGAAACAATACGTTTGATCTTAACGGTCATAAGCTTGAAGTGGGAAATGATCTTGCTTTGGGATATTACTATGCAATAATGAACGTAAATAATGGACAGCTTTACGTAGGTCGTGATCTTAGAATACAGGATCCCTATCTACAGAATGACGGAACTATTGCATATGGAAATTATTCGTATGCAAAACTGAAAATGACAGAAGAAGATGACTTTGTAAGAGTCGGAAGAAACTTTGTAACAGCTGCATACCATTCTCACAATGGATATCTGACAAACGGAATACTTGAGATAAAGGGCAATTTTACACAGATAACTTATCAGTATGATCAGAATTTCTATGCTACTGGTGAGCATAAAGTCGTACTCAGCGGAACAAAACAGCAAAAGATAAACTTTGCAAGTGCAAACTCCAGATTCAATATTCTTGAGATCAACAAGCCTATGGATACAGGCTATGTTTTCAACAGAACGCCTGTATGGAGCGAGCTTATAGAAACAGCTATGGATACGCAGGCTCCTAACGCTCCAAAGAATCTGAGATCCGATTTGCAGACGGTAACGTCTATAAGTCTGAAATGGAGCGAAAATACCGATAATAACGCAGTTACGGGATATGACGTTTACCGAGACGGCGTAAGAGTAGGCAGTACAAACAAAACCGAATTCATTGACGACAGACTGAAATCCAATACATCGTATACATATTATGTTATTGCTTATGACGCTATGCACAATGAATCAGATTGGTCTGATATTATTGAAGTAAAAACTCTTCCAGACGAAAATGCACCTACTCAGCCAACGGGACTTAAAGTAAAATCAAAGACCTCGTCTTCTGTTGTACTTAGTTGGACTGCTTCGACAGATAATTCAAAAGTTGAAGGATATGATGTTTACAGAAACGATATTCTTATCGGAACGGTAAACGGAACAAGCTTTACAGACAACTCAATTTCAAGCGGACTGTACGTATATTATGTAAAGGCATTTGACGATACTGATAATTATTCAGAAGCAAGTGAAAAACTGACAGTAGATACCGAATCGCCGATTTCTCCTGTTCTGAAAATTGAAAGCAGCACGAACTCACAAGCTGTGCTTTCGTGGAACTGTACCGATAATGTGGGCGTTTCTAAATATGAAATATTCAGAAACGATCAAAAGATAGCTACGGTCACTAAGAACACATATACGGATAAAAGTCTGTCTTATGATGAAAATTACGAGTATTATGTAATCGCATATGACAAGTCAAATAATGCTTCTGAAAAGAGCAGTACGGTAACCGTTTATACAGGAGAAGATACTGAGGCTCCGACAGTTACAGCAATTTATCCGAATGCCAATACTTTTGCACAGTCAATTCCTCTGACAATTTATGCAAAGGATAACGCTTCCGTAGCTAGTATAGCTATTGAAGTTTCCACGGACGGAGAGGTTTGGGAAACTGTCGATACCGTTTCGGCAAACGGCAGTGCAAGCACATATGTCAAGTATGACCTTGATATTTCCGAATATGCAGACGGTTCTCTTTACGTGCGTGCAAAAGCGTCGGACGCTAAAGGCAATGAAAGCGATTCGTCGCAGTCACCCGTTATAGAATATACGGTGGACAATACAGCTCCGAGCAAGCTGAAAAATGTTAAGACCGCAGTTGTAAACGGACAGCTTGAAATACAGTGGGACGAACCGACAGATAAGGACGTAAATTATTTTAGAGTATACAAGTCGTACAGCGGTGACGAGACATTTACTCTGCTGAAAGACAAACTTGAGGCTCTTAACTATTTTGATACGGATATAGAGCTTGCAGAAATGTACGATTACTATGTTACCGCAGTAGACTATGCAGGCAATGAAAGTGAAAAATCCGAGATCGTATCCGGCGGAGTTTCCGACGATACGTTCAAACCGCAGATATTAAGCGTAGTTCCGAAGAACGGCACAAAAATCTGTAACGGAAGAACCATGAGTATTTCCTGCAAGGATAATTTCAGACTGGGTAGTATTCTTGTGGAATTTGCTCCTCAGGGAACAGAGCTGTGGGAAACTATGTATACTCAGAATCTTTCCCAAAATGCGGAGATAGTTAAGTTCGATCTTGATATGAATAATATGGCAGATGGAATGTATGACGTTCGTGTTCAGGCAACTGATAAATCTGGAAACAAGAGCAGTTACTATACCTGTGCCTATGATTACAAGAGTTGCTCCATAGTCGCTCCTAAGCTTTTTGCTACTGAAAGAGGCTGGCAGATAAAGCTTAACTGGTCATCGACTACGGATTCATCTCTGCTTGGTTACAATTTGTACAAGCGTTCATCGGATAACAGCAGTTTTGTTCTTGTGGGCAGTACTATTTTAAACGAGTATACTGACAATAATGTAAAAGCAGGACAAACCTATTTCTATTACGTTGAAGCGATCGACAGTTATAATAATATTGTTGCAAGTGAAAAGGTAATGGCTGTTCCTACTGACGAAGATACAGTGAAACCTGTTGCAGACGCAGGAATTGATCTGTACGGACTTGTGGGAATGTCAATTCAGTTTGACGGTTCTAAATCTTCAGATAACCACTATATCGCAAGCTATGAATGGGATTTCGGTGACGGAAGTAAAGCAAGTTCCGCAAAGGCAAATCATATATACTCCGATCCTGGCACATATACTGCTTCTTTGACAGTAAAGGATTCAGCCGGGAATGCATCAAACAGTAAAATATCGGTAACGGTACACGATGAGGATACTTACGGATATGCAGAGGTTCAGCTTGTTGATTCTTCACGAAATACATCAGTAGCTAATGCTATGGTCTATGCAGAGCTACCAGATGGAGATATACTGGTAAATACAAATTCAAACGGAGTTGCCACGGTATATGCACCATTTGGAACATACAAAATGAGTTTCTATAAAGATGGTTATTTGCCGGTTTCGGCTGATATTACTATCGAAAAAGGCGGCTCACGGACAACGGTTTACATTGAAAATGGAGAACTTGTTACAGGTAAAATAGAAGTTAAAAGGCTCGACTTGCAGGAAATCGAAAATCTTGGTATTGACACATCAGCTCCGGAAAATCAGTATGTTTACAACTATAATGTGAATGTAAAAACAGATGATCCTCAAAATCCAAAGAAATTCCAAATTACCGTAAATGGTGATGGCGAACTTATAAATACAGACTCATGGTTTGAATTTAATGGAGTGAAATTCGGAATACTTGATATGAATACAGACCACATCCAGTATGTTGGAGTGATTCCATCAACAGTTCCAGGAGAACCACCGTCTGTTGTACTTTTAGATGTATCTACTACATTCACGTGGCTTAAAGAATTCTTTAATGTAAGCCTTACGGTACAAAACAATGCTTCGCATGAATTCTATATTGGAAATGCCAATGCTAAGATCACTCTTCCGGAAGGAATGTCGCTTGCAAAAACAAATACAGATAATTCCGTTTCGAGAAGTATGGGTACTATTTACGGCGGAGAAACAAGCACTGTAAGCTGGATAGTAAGAGGCGATACGGCAGGAGAATATGATATATTTGCTGATTTCAGTGGAATTCTTGCTCCGTTTAACGAACCTGTAACTACTAAATTTAAAACCGACAAGCCTGTTAAGGTTTATGGCGGCGATGCGTTAAAGCTTACAATAAAGCAAGTGTATAATGATGAAATTTTTGGTACATGGCATGTCGATTTTGAATTGAAAAATGTTTCGGATATTACTATTTATAACCCATCTGTAAATTACAGCGGATATTCAGAATTTATGTTTGTAAAAGAAATGACGGTTACCTATCCTAACGGTATTGTTGAAACGATACCTTGGGAGAACGGAAAAGCTGATAAGAGCAAAATTCAAAGATTCCTGCCTGCGCTTTTAAAGGAGGGAGAATCGGATAAAATTGAACTTAAACCCGGTGAAAGCATTACAGGACACTATTCTGCATATCAAAGACCAACATTCAGCAATGGAGGCTTAAAATGAAAAGAAGAATAATTTCATTTCTGCTTAGTTTTGTAATAGCATTTGTATTTATACTGCCTGCAAATGTATTGGCGGCTGAAGAAAACGCAAAAAAATATTATGGAACAGGATATGAGATAACATATGACATAAAGTCGCAATGGACCGGCAATCAGAATGTTGAAGTGACGGTAAAGAACACAGGAACAGAGCCGCTTTTAAATTGGGCATTAAAATATGACGCTCACGGAGAGATAAACGGCTTGTGGAACGGAACTGTTTTAAGTTCCGACTCCACAAAGTATATTATAAAAAATGCGGGATATAACTATGAGATCAAGCCGGAGCAGTCGGTAACATTCGGTTATACGCTATCGGGAGAATATATGGAACTTCCCGAAACAATTGAGCTTTGTTCACAGAGAACCGAACGTGATGCCGATAAATATAATGTTACTATGGACGTAACCAGTGAATGGGGTAACGGATTTATTGGAACAGTTACAATAGAGAACATCGGAGATAGTGTGTTGGAGGCTTGGAGACTTTCATTCAATACAAATTTTGATATTACCGATATTTGGAATGTGCAAATATTTTCTTCCACGGAAAATTCATATACTGTTGCAACTGATATAACGACCACTCCGATTGGAGTAGGTGAAAGCAAGACTTTCGGTTTTAAAGCCACAAAAGAGTCGGGAGTTACTCCGGAAATGACTGATTTTGTTATGTCTGAAATCACGGTGAACGAGGATTTCACAACAATTGATATTCCCGAGATAATTCTTGCGGTTTCAGGTTTTGCAAATTACATTGAAGAAGAAAACGCACTTAATATTTTCTGGTATACCAATATTGAAAACGGCAGATTTGAACTGTTGGAATCCTATAACAACGAGAATTTCATTACTACCGTAGTTTTAAATAACGAATATTCATATACTTATCCTATAACTATGGATTTCGACAAGCGGTATTTTAAGGTTATTCAGACAACAGATGACGGTCAAACTGCCGAATCTCCCGTATTCTATGTTGAGAAAACCGAGGACGGTTATTCATCAAAATTCATTGACAGCGATGAAGACGGTTTGCCTGATTTCGTTGAGAAGCAGATTGGAACGGATATCAATAATGAAGATACCGACAGCGACGGACTTACCGATTACCAGGAATACTATATTCTCGGCACAGACCCATTGGTATATGATTCCGTAACAGAGGGAGTTTCGGACGCCGACGCAGACAGCGATGATGACGGACTTTCTAACATCAAAGAGTTTGAACTTGGCACAAAGCCTTTTAATCCCGATACCGATAACGATGGTCTGACAGACGGCGACGAAGTAAATATTTATGGCACAGATCCTTTGAAATACGATACCGACGATGATGGAATAAGCGATGGTGATGAAGTAGCGTTGGGTACTGATCCTCTAAGTCCGACTACCGACGGAATTGCAGATACGGAACGCACATTTGTGCAGACGATAGATGCAGATGACGAAATACTTGAGGACATCAATACCGAGTACAATCCGTATGATCTTTCATTGGAGATTACAGCGGCGGGTAACGCACAGTCAAGTTTAACAGTTCAGGAGAGCGGATATTCGGATTCTATGTTCAACTGGTCGATTTTGGGAACTTGTCCCGAATTAAATTACGATGACAGTTGCAAAGTTGACGAAGTTGTGTTAAAATTTAAAGTAGACGAGGAGTACATCGATAATCCCGACAGCGAGTATGCAGAAGAAAACCCAGAATTTGCGGGTATCAAGCGATACAATGTGTTCAGGTTCTTTGAAGAGGATAATATTCTGCTGCCTGTAAAGACCGATGTTGACGTGGAGAATAACACGGTTTCGGCAACGGTGAGCGATATGGGTACATATTGCCTTATTGATATGGAAATGCTGCTTGAAGATATTACTGCAGGAGCAGAAGCATTTGATGATGAAGAAAATTCTGATATTGAGATCGTTTCTGGCGGTCATGCGACTGAAATGCTTGGAACAGGTACGTTCGGAATGCTGAAACTTACAGCTTCTTCCTCTTCGGCAAAGGTTAAGCCTGCACTTGATTATAATGATGATTTTAACATTGTTTTTATGTATGATAGCAGAGATTGCACATCTGATGAGGACTATGCATATTTCTATGAGAATATCTGTGATACTGCTGAATTCATTTTTAATCAGTCGCCAAATGCAAATGTGTATTTGTTGGAAATGGAAAATGCGTCTGCTGATTTGTCATATAGTGCAGGAAGTGATAGATTTAGTGAAATTACAGATGGCGGCAGCAAATATGAAATTCATGATCTGTATATTTTCAAGGATAATTTTGATGAAACAACATCGGAAGTGAATTTGACCGAAGAAGAAATAGAGGCTAGCTTGAAGGAACAGTCGGACTATGGAAAAATGACCGAGGAGGAAAAGGAAAGCTATAGAAAAACGCAGAGACAGCTCGATATGCTGAGAAATAACGTTGTGGTTTCCGACGTTTTTGATTTTGTTTTAAATGGTATAGACTCAGAAAAAGTAGTTGATACAGACATACCTACTCTTTGTTTCAGCTTTTTCAATGATAAAAATGCTTTGTATAATGAAAATACGGGACGGGACTATCTGTCTGAGATGAAAAATAACGATAATATTTTTGTAAATCTTATCGGCAGTTATGATTTCTCAACCTATATAGGTGGTTATGCTTACGATTTGTATCAGCAGACAGGCGGAAAGCGCTTCAATCTTAGAGACGATACGTTGTTGAGCGAGCGACTTATAAAGTATATTTATGAACTAAGTGAAAGCGAAGAGATTCCTGAAATTGAGAATAAGTATCCTATGATTCTGTCAACGGGATTGGAGTATGTTGAACTTGATGCACCGATTACAATTGATTATATCAATGCATACCGCAATATAACAGCGGCTAATCATAACAGCAGTAAATTTAGTGGTTATGCCGATACTGATGAAGATGGTTTGTATGATTTTGAAGAAATCAATTTCGGCTATGATTTGATCAGACGTGAGAATGGCAGGGTCGTTTTGCCTACCTATGGGGAATGTATAGACAAGTACAGCGGTTTGTTCTATATTGAAGATGGACTTGACCGATTCTTTGAAAGTGCACCTGATTATCTGCCTACAGCTGATGCTCAGAGGGTGCTTTATAACACTAGGGTGTTGCCGATTAAATCGAATCCGATTGATGAATTAGGTGATTCTGATTGTGATGGAGCTGACGATTTTGAGGAAATTTATGGTTTGGAAACAAACCCATTAATGATAGATGGATTACTACTTGTTGAAGAAGTAGACTTTTTGACAAATAATTCGTATTACATTTCTGACGAATATAGGGATTCGTATGATAATAATGAAGCCGAATGGCTTGCAATTGCAACAGGAAATTTAATTTTTAATCATATGATTTCTTATGATCAAGTATATGAATCGATACTTATTGACTATTTTTCGCAATTTAACGAATCACAAGAAAATAATTCTAATTTAGATATATTGCTTGAAGAGATTAAAAGTGCGAACACACGATATAAAAATATTAAAACTGTCGAAAAAACTGCTGAATATGTTAATAATCTTAGGGATTTAAAACTTACAAAATCTTTCGTATATCAACTCGTTAGAAGTCACAAGTATGTTAAAACGGATACAATTATTAATTTAATAAAAAAATATTCAAATACAGTCTATGATTTAGAGGAGAAAATATATGGTTCAAATTTGGCAGGTAAAAATATCATGAGCAACATAAAATCTGTTTCGCTAAAAAATATATCCTGGTCAAATGTAGCTATTGATTCACTCACTTATATAGAAATGTGTACCAGATTTAAAGCCGCAGAGAATACTATTAATAAAAATAAAGATATCTTGAATATGGTATTTTGTAATTCAGATTCATGTGCTATGAGAAGTGCAGCTAATAAGTTAGAAATGCGATTAGAAAATGATTGGTTGAATAGTATATCTGTAGCAGTATCTGATAATATATTAAGTTTAGGTGGTAATTTTATATCTTCTTCTATCCATACGATTTTATCTAAATGTGGTCCAGTTGGATTTTTTACTAACTTAGCATTAACTGTTTCTGATAAATTATGTAATATATCCGGTCAATGTAAAAGTGCAGTAATGGCATATGGCGCATCGAGTATAGCCTACAGTGTAAATAAAGAATTTGAAGAAGAAATAAATAAAATACCAATTGTCAATCAGTACTACAATATTCGACTAGTGGATGTTCAAAATTATTATTATAGGTTAGCTTATGCAAGATTATTATCTGAAAAGAAATATGTCGATTTTAAAGAGAGTGCTCCAGAACTATTTTCAGCACTGCGTGATAATTCTGACATAACTTCTGCGAAAATAATGATAGCAAAGCTTGAGAAGGTGTTGATAGATGCGTAAATATCCCAGAAATGTAGAAGAGAAAGATAATTACCTTTCTCTTTTGATATTTCCGAATTTGATGCTATACATAATTGCATTTGCAGGATTTGATTATTTTTATAATAATGTATTTTGTGAATTTAAGGCAGAACTTCATTTAACAAAGATATTATACTTTTTAATGATTGTGATATGTTCTTATAATGCTTCTAAACTCATTTTGACGCTGGTTGAGTTTCCGTACAGAACCTATAAGGGTGAGCATTATACATACAGGAATAAATTTAATTTTTTCAAGGCAATTTATAAAAAACAATTATTTCGCATTTTTATAATGTTTTTGCTCTTTTTTCTCTGTATGCTCATTCATATGAATTTAAAAGCATTTGATTATGAAATTACGCCTGAACATCAAACAAATATTAAAGAAAATCAGAGCGTTGTATCCTCTTCTGATTTAAAAGATGATGATTCAATTCTATTAGCGGAAATTACGATTGAAGAAAATAAAAATATTATTCTTATAAACAGACCCGAAATACCGCAGAAAGAAACTGATAAAAACTTATTTTGGTATGTAACCCAAAATGGCAAATTATGCAAATGTTTTCAGGCATACCGTAAAACTTGGACTAATTTTTTGACTTTTGCTGATAAAGGCGATTACACAGTTACTTTAGTGATTGATTATGATGATGCTACAGGAGAATATACTCCCATTAGTAACACGATTGAATACACGGTTGAATAATAAGGAGGAAAAA
>OICI01000349.1_pt1 | contig 15567 bp, 12 predicted proteins | sample 1581261 | NCBI WGS metagenome assembly OICI01 (sample SAMEA3882520, study PRJEB24775) | human gut metagenome | biome: human-associated habitat; feature: intestine environment; material: feces | place: Netherlands | collected 2009/2010 | reverse complement strand
AAATTGCAGTGGAAATGTAAAGTTTGACATCAAATCAGGTCAGCTTGCCTGCGAATATTGTCATTCATTTTTCGACCCTTACGATTATGATGATAAAACCTCTGACGCAGAAGTCCAAGAGGGCTTCGAAGCAACTATCTTCACCTGCCCTCAGTGTGGAGGCGAAATCATTAGTACAGATGATACCGCAGCCGGCTTTTGCAGCTTCTGCGGTGCATCTACTGTACTTTACAGTCGTATTCAAAAAGAGCAAAAGCCGGCCTACATCATTCCATTTCAAAAAACAAAGGAGGATTGTAAGCAGGCCTATTCAAGCTATATGCAAAAGGCGTTTTTTGTGCCAAATGAGCTAAAAGCTCCTGAGTTCATAGATGGATTCAGGGGTATATATATGCCGTATTGGACATACAAGGTAGTCCAGAAGGCTCCAATTTCGCTTCCGGCGAAAAACACCTATCATTCAGGCGACTATGTTATTTCCGACTATTATAGGGCTGAAGGAGATCTTGATGCATATTATGAAGGAATATCCTTTGATTCATCATCTTCCTTTGACAGCAGCATCAGCGAAGCGCTCTCACCATATGATATAAAGGACATCAAACGTTTTACCCCTGCTTTTTTAAGTGGTTTTTATGCTGACAGGGCAGATTTACCATCAAACGTTTATGAAAGTGATGCCATTGAAGCAGCATGTAAAAACACATTAAAAAAAGTCAAGGGAGTACCTGCTTTTATAGGCGTTGCACTAGATTGTGAGCCTATTGTATTTTCGCCGGTATCCACCATCGAAAAAGCTGAACGCTCGATGTTTCCTGTATGGTTTTTATCATACCGGAATAAGGACCGCGTGGCTTATGCCACAGTTAACGGACAGACTGGCAAAGTCTATGCTGATTTGCCTGTATCCATCGGCAAATTTCTGATTGGTTCATTGATTGCAGCAATTCCGGTGTACATGCTGCTGTGTACATTAACAGTACTGACTCCCGGCATAACACTCACAATAGTAGGTCTGCTTGCAATTATCGCAAATATATGCTATTCACACGAGTTAACCATGATTATCACAAAGGAATCAGGCTCTGAGGACAAAGGACTTTTTGCAAAGGAGCATCCCGAGGAACTCAGTGCATTCGACACCCAAAGACACCTTAATGCTTCGCGAAAAGCAGCAAACAAAATTACTGTAAAAATTACTGAAAAAATCACTGTAGAAAAAGTCATAAAATTCGTTTTAAACTGTATAGCAGTTATTTACATAATTATATCCACATTATCAGCAATTATGTATATTCGGGGCATTGCCGGCTTTAGCAATGCGGATGGCAGCTTTATTCTGTTTACATTGCTGACCATTGTAGCATTTGTTTTTTCAATTATATCATTTAAAAAATTTATCCAACTGCATGTCCTCAAAGGATCAATAGGACTTATTTTTGGAATGCTTTCCATGCTGGCTGGTAATGCAGTACTATTTATGCAGCCTATTCTGGATGCCTGGTACTACGGTGTATCATTCATCATAATTTTATCCGTGCTTAACACTCTGATAAATGTAATCCATGCATTCAACATACTCACAACTCGTAAACTTCCTCAATTTGACACACACAAGGGAGGTGATGACCGTGCGTAAAAAATTGGTTACACTATTTTCCCTTCTAATTATTTTAGTACTAAGTGTTTCACCAAATGTGTATGCTTATGACATAGATTTCAAAAGTTTTGCTTTTGACGAATATTTAAACAATAATGATGATACAGAAGCTTCCGACAAGGATTGGGCTAAAGCACTTACAGGAACAAATAAAGATACCGGCTATGAGTACATACTCAATGACTCTGCTGACTTCATTGACGCCTCATCGGAAAAGAAACTGGTTTCGAAGCTTAAAAACATTACAAATTATTGTAATGTTGCTATTGTCACAACAACATATCATACATATGGAAGTACCGAAACTTTCGCTGTAAAAACCCTTGAGAATTATTTTGGAATGGCTTCAAATAGTGTCATTTTCGTAATAGACAGACATTTAAACGAGATATATCTCTGTTCCGAAGGAAATGCCAGAAATATTTTATCTAACTCAAAATGCAATTCCATATGTGACAATACATACATATATGCTACATCAAAACATAACTACGACTATTACACCTGCAGTATAAAGACAATAGACCAGGTCAACATTGTCCTTTCCGGCGGACATATCTCGCAGCCACTCAAATATATTTCAAGCATGTTTATTTCTTTCGCTGTGGGCATGATTATCTGCTTTATATATGTCTTTTCCCTATCGAGAAAACATACTGCTGATAACGAAGAACTCATAAATGCGATTACATCAAAAGTTGATGTGAAAAATGCCCATCAGGTCTATGTAAAACAGTACAAAGCTTACTGTCCTCCTGACTCTGGTAGAGGCGGTCATAGTGGTGGTCACAGTGGTGGTCATAGTGGCGGCGGTCATCACATCTAGTTATAGTCTTGCAGTCATCACATTTTGAGATTGTTTTTAGTACGAAAATACTATATAATATATGTGTATGCCTTACAAAACTAAAAACGCATTTGTTGTGGAGTGAATATGATAAAACGTAAATACATGAGAACACGACAATTAAAACCCGGCATGGTCATTGACCAGGTCATTAAAGATTCAACCGGCAGAAACCTTGTGGTACAGGGCTCAGCTATCGATGATTATATCATCGCTTCACTGCTTAAGCTTGGTATTATGTCAGTATATATCCGTGAGGGAAGTGCAGACCCTGACGATCCTGATGCCATACTGTCTCCCAAGGCTGCTGCCATGGTCAAACAGCTGCGTACAGACGACCGTTCCAAGGTCACCTTAAGCGACAGTGTCAGACAGCGTGTATCAACCGGCGTCCAGTACATCTTCAACAACACAAGCTCAGAGGAGCTTACACAGGCAACAAACCAGATTGCCGACTCGCTCATGGAGGCCATCAACGAAAACGATGCCATAGCTGTCGATATCAGTTCTCTAAAAACAAGCGATGAATACACCTTCAAGCACAGTGTGGATGTGGCTACTATTTCGATGATTCTTGCCAAGCAGATGAAGCTGCCTGACAATGAAATCCACGATATAGGAGTTTCCGGTCTGCTGCACGACATTGGCAAGACAATGATACCCAATGAGATTCTAAACAAGCCGGGAAGGCTCACGGACGATGAGTTTAGTATCATGAAAAAGCATTCACTGTACGGCTACAATATGCTAAAGGACAGAAAGGATCTAAACAACTCTATACTGATGGGAGTGCTGCAGCACCACGAACGTATTGACGGAACCGGCTACCCACTCGGCTTTGATGCGCCAAAAATCTGTCAGTTTGCAAAAATTCTGTCTGTCGCAGATGTCTATGATGCGCTTGTCACAAAGCGTCCGTACAAGGATGCCTTCTCACAGCGCGACGCAGTTGAGATGCTTATGTCCATGACAAACCAGCTCGATATAAATGTCATGCGTGCTTTCATGAGCAGTATGATTCTATATCCTGTTGATTCAATTGTACAGCTGAGCAATGGTGAAAAAGCAAGAGTTGTCAAAAACAGTGAGTACTATATCCTCCGCCCGACTGTTGTCGGTGTAGATTCCGGCAGAGTATACAATCTGGGCGATGATTTGAAGTGTGCAAGTATCATTATACTTTAGGAGTAATGATTTGAGCCACCTTTAGAAAAAAAGCTGATGCGTCATGCTTACATGCAGGCATCAGTTTTTTTATTCTCAGTGTTTTTTATAGCTATTAAAAGCTCACAAAGATAAAAGCCCTCAGCACTGTGTGCTGAAGGCTTTATTATTTAGCAGTCCGTACGGGAATCGAACCCGTGTTTCCGCCGTGAGAGGGCGGTGTCTTAACCGCTTGACCAACGAACCGTATATTATAATACCACGGTCAATCGGATAATGCAAGCTTTTTTTGAAAATTTTTTTGAAAATTTTTATTTGTTACTTATCAGCCTTTTTTCGCCTTCTTTACTTTCTTTATTCGCTCTCCTTTAAAGCGCTCCTTGAGACTCTCTGTAAAGGTATCGAGATACCGGTTCTCTACCTTTGGATTTCTAAAGCCCTGTGCCCTGTTAAGCGCAGATTTCTTTAAAGCACCCATTGAATCGATAACACGGTCTGCACTGGCTCTGATACTTTTTCTCTTTCTGCGCTCCTCGACAGCCTCCGCAATCTCCTGTGACCTCTCCTCTGCCCTTTCATCTGCTGCCTTCTTACGCTCCTTAACCTCTTCTACAACCTCATCCATATAGGTGTTGAAATTGTTCTGCAGATTGACGATGGTCCTGCTGAAATCTGTAAGCGCTGATACTGTGATTGCAGTGTCTACAGCTAAAAAGCCCATGAGAAGCAGTGAGAAAAACTCATACCATATAGGTGACATCCAGCCTGTGATGAGCTTCGTAAACGGTGCAATGAAATATACCACTATAAGTCCTGCCACCCCAAAGCCTACAGAATACGGAAAACACACTCTGCCGTTTATATTAAGAGGCATGCTGCTGTAATCCCACCAGTATGCGTGAAACAGCTTCTCAAGCGCCCACGATGTGCCATATTCCAGCACTATGCTTCCAAAAAATGCCACCAGAAATATCTGCCACCATGTAAATGTCGCATCCGTGTGAGCAGAAATAAAGTCTGCTATCGCAGTGATTGCGACACCTCCGGCTCCGTAAATAGGGCAGAGCGGACCATAGAGAAAGCCTCTGTTCTCCCATTTCTTTGCCCTGATGGTACAGTAGATGCTCTCATATATCCAGCCCATACAGCTAAATATAATAAAATACACAAAATATCTTGATAACCACATAAAAACACCTTTCTAAAAATCATTATCCTGATACATCTCATTCAAGTATATATCATACCATTTTGTACACTCATTTGTCCATGAGTCAGTGGCATTTTCGTATTGCTGTCGCAGCTTATCGACATTTTCTTCAGCCGTATCCGCATTTATTATGTTTTGATTTAATTTTTCACTATATATGTCACAAGATTTATCTTCTCCTGCCAAATTATTTCCGCATGGAATTTTCCCGCGGAAATCAGATAAATCACAGCTTCTAAGTTCCTCTGCTTTAAGCTCGCACTCTGCTGCACATAGCTCTTCATAAGCCCTCCCTGCTTCTTTGGCTGCCTTAAGCATCGGCTCTGCCGCAAGCGTAAGCTTCCACTCGAGGTACGCTTCATCTGTTGAAAGCTGTCTGGTCTCATGTTTCTCCCTCTTTGGGACAGCCGCAAGTGCCTCGACCATCGCAGCATCCTTTGCCTGCATGAGTGCCGGAAGGTCACCGTCCTGTGATGCCTTAAGCCTTGAAATATAATGGTCATAGCCAAACGGATAGTACATCACCTTGTCATTTTCAAAGACCAGTATGGCATCGGCCACCTGCTTTATGAAATACCTGTCATGCGATACAAAGAGCATGGTGCCGGTATATGCCTTAAATGCCGATTCTAGTGTCTCCTTCGCCGGAATATCCATGTGATTGGTCGGCTCATCGAGTATCATTAAGTTCGGACGGCCTGTCAGAAGCTCTGCGAGCACAAGCCTGGACTTCTCACCGCCTGAGAGCGAGCTGATACGCTTTGAGGCATTTGCCCCTCCAAACAGATACATGCCAAGCGTCTTTCTTAATTCCTTCTCCACAAGTGCCGGAAAAAGCTCGTGAAAATGGTCTCTCACGGTCTTATCGCTGTCTATAAGTGCCGACTGCTGGTCAAAATATCCCACCAGCAGATTGCTGCCGAGCTGGCTTGTGCCCTTTATTGGTGGAATAAGTCCTGCCACAGTCTTTAGAAATGTTGATTTTCCTATGCCGTTGTCACCAATTACGGCAATCTTCTGACCACGCCTTATACGAAGCGACAGCTCAAGAAGTGCCCTGCCGTCATATCCAATTTTTAATTCCTTCGCCTCGTAAACCCATTTACCGCCCGGAAACTGTGGCTCGATATTGCCTGTAAAAATATGAGCTTCGTCTTCAACCGGCTTTTCTATCAGCTTCATGCGCGCCAGCATGGTCTTTCTCGAGCGTGCAAACGCAGCTTTCTTCGGCTTATGCTTGAATTTGTCAATAAGCTCATTATTATGCGCAATCTCCGCCTGCTGGCGCTCGTAGGCTTTGCGCTGTATCTGCAGATTTTTAAGCTTCTGCTGCCTGTACTGTGTGTAGTTGCCGGCATATCTGTGCAATGCTCCGTTTTCAAGCTCATATACACCAGTCGCAACAGCATCAAGAAACGCCCTGTCATGGGACACAATGACAACAGCCTTGGGATAGTTAATCAGATAATCCTCCAGCCACTCCACCGTTTTCATGTCCAAATGATTAGTCGGCTCATCCAAGAGCAAAAGATCAGGCTTCTTTAAAAGCAGCTTTATCAGAGAAATCTTCGTCTGTTCTCCTCCTGAAAAGCTCCTAAAAAGCCTCGTCTTGTCACTCTTTTCAAAGCCAAAGCCTGTAAACAGCCGGTCGTACTCCATCTCGTAGTCAAACCTCTCTTTTGAAAAGGTATCTTTGTCCGGACAGCTCTCAAGAAGTATTTCCTCGATTGTCTTGTCCTGATTGGAGGAATCAACCTGACGGAGCATTCCGATTGTGATATTTCGCGAGGTTACGATTCCAAGACTATTTTTGCAGGCAGTCTCTTTGCCATGTGCTCCTGACGACATACCGCGATGGTCATCGCGGTCAAGCTGCATCTCTCCTGCAAGAAGCCGAAGCAATGTGGTCTTTCCTGCTCCGTTTTTGCCGACAACAGCTATTTTTTCTTTTTCCTTTATATAAAAATCAATATGGGACAGAATCGTCTGACCTCCTGCCGAAACTGTCCCATCCTTAATCTGGTATAACATATCTAATTAATATCCTTCAAGCTGTCCAAAAGTTCGAGATCCGACTGTAAAACCCTGATATTGGACGTAACCGGCTCCTGTCCCGGCTTTGTAACTGTGATTTCAATAACAGAGTCTGCCGGAATGCCGCTGCCGAATGCATACTGTAAAAAGGATACAAACTTTGGGTGGTTTGCTGTAAATGTATTTTTTGCTTTCATCATTTTCATTATGCTTGCTGGGTTCATGTATTTTCTCCAATCTTATCTATATGATATCTCTTTTGACGCACATATCTTTACGTTCGTTATATTATACCATGAGCCAATTCTATAATCTATCATTTTAGAATTATTTAATTTCTTACCTAAAATGAATTTCTAAATTCCACCGCCCAATGGGGTGATGGAATTTACTCTCGCACAGTAGATATTTACTCTTTCATACAATCATGTTATGGTTATGACTCCTTCTGACAGCAGTAGAAGGAGAATCATTATGAGTAAATATATACCAGGAAACCAGAAACACCTTACTTTAAATGATCGTATCTATATTGAAAATGAACTGGCAAAAGGGACTCCCTTTAAAGACATTGCAGCATTTCTATGTAAAGATCCAACAACTATATCTAAAGAAGTCCGTACTCATCGGCTTTCAGATTGGTATCACAAAGGTACTTTTTATAACGCAAAGAACTTTTGCATTCATCGTTACCATTGCAAAAAGACCAATGCCTGTGGAAAAATTCTTCTCTGCGGCATTAAATGCGCCTCATGTCCTACCTGTAATCAGACCTGCAAGGACTTTGAAAAAGAACGATGTAAACGATTGGACAAAGCACCATATGTTTGCAATGGCTGCACGAAAAAGATAAATCACTGCACGATTGCACATAAATACTATTACAATGGCCGTGCTGCTGACAGAAAATATCGTGAACTGCTGATATCTTCTCGTTCTGGAATAAATATGACCAAGCACCAGCTCCATCAGAAAGACCAGATCATATCTCCATTGATTGAGCAGGGGCAATCCCCTTATCAAATCCTTACAAATCACCCGGAACTGGATATGTCTGTCCGCTCTATGTACACATACATTGACAAAGGACTCTTCACAGCAAGAAATATTGATTTGAAAAGACAGGCAAAATTCAAACCGCGAAAGTGTCATAAAACACAAATCACTGATCGTTCTGTTTTTACACACAGAACCTACTCTGACTTTTGTTCCTTAGACCTGTCGTCTTTTGTGGAAATGGATACAGTCCATTCCTCAAGAGAATCAAACAAGACTCTCCTGACACTGTTTTTTACGAAAGAAAAGCTATTTCTTGCCTTTTTACTTAACCGATGTACCAAAGGTGCTGTAAGACTTACCTTTGACCGTTTAGAGAAGCGCCTGGGCACATATGAATTTATATCCGTTTTTGAAAATATATTGACTGATAGAGGTTCCGAATTCGGAGATCCGGTAAGCCTTGAGACAGGCATTCAGGGAATCCAGAGAAGCAGCATCTACTATTGTGATCCAATGCGCAGCGGACAAAAAGGCGCTATAGAACAAGCACACACAATGCTTCGTATGGTTTTACCGAAAGGAACTTCTTTTGAATTCTTGACACAATGGGATGTGAATCTCATCGTAAACCACATAAACTCCACTCCGCGAGAAATCCTCAGTGGAAGGACACCATATGAAGTTGCATTAGAAACGCTTGGTGAAGATATCTTAAAAGCATTTCAGCTTAAGCCGATTGAACCAGATAAGGTTAATCTGACGCCTAAGCTGATACGCTTTAACCATTAATAAAACTAATCGAAATCTGCTGTCAGACTGGATGTAAACTTTTCACATTTTTAAGATGCGGCTGGTGGAATTTAGTCTAGCACACCGAATTCCAGGAGCCTATTTAGCATGTCTAGAAATCGAGAAAATTTCGATAAGTTACATTAATTATAGCAGAAAACGAGAGATTTAGTCCAAAAATTTCTTGTTAAACCAGCAAAATTTAAATCACGATGGAATTTACTCTTGCACTGGAATTTACTTTTTCAAGTCAGCTACTTCGGATGCCTCGTTTTGTGTCTTCAAATCATTTATTATCCAGAGATAATAAGTCTTGCCGTCCACATCAAGTTCATGTACCTCATCAATTTTCTGGTCATCAACCGTTACGTTACTAATGTCAGAATAATCTGTGACGCCCCATGCCGGAATTGCTTTATATTTCTTCTCTACACTGGCTTTAAATGTGTGAAGCATGCTTTGTGAAAGATCCGAAACAAAAGTCTCTTCCCATGTATAGCTGTCTTCTGCAAGACTCTCCACAAAATCAATATTTAAAACACGTCCTCCACAATAAGTATATCCCTCATTATCTTTCATGAAATCAAAACAATTTACATATGATGTATTTCCTTCATTTTCTTCTTTGTTTTGAAATTTTCCCTGCATATAAACATGAACTACCCCATTATATTCTGTCTGACATAACTGTTTTTCTGACTTCACTTTTTCATCTACATCTAATAATGCCTCATCTACAGACTTATATTTATTTGGATGTACATCATTAATATATGTCATAGCATTTCCATTTGCTCCCTTTAAAAATTCATCATCCCTATGCAAATAACTCATTATTATACATATACAAATAAACACTATTATAAATACGATTATTGCGATTATTATTTTCTTTTTTTTCTTAATCATGTTATCATTCTTCCTTTATATATTACCTTTATATCATTCATATTACTGAAGCGCTGGACACACACCATTATTTACAAAATTATTAATAAAATTAATAATTGTCTGCCCTGCACTACTTGGATCATTTCCATATAACATTGACCCCAGTGCCGCAGCTGCTATTACCACAACATATACATATCCCATACGCATATATACCCCGTTTTCCGTTTTTATTGTTGTTTTTTCATCAACAGCATGTTTTTCATGAACCCCTAATTATACATTAGATCCTGGATGTAATCCTGCACTTAAATCAAGTCCATATGAATTATCTGCCCATCCGCCATTTAACGATGCATCTACGGAGACCAAATTATCCCAGTTTAAACCAATACTTATCGGAATATTAACGTTAAGCTTGCCTAAATCAATTCCTATATTTGCATCCAAACTAACTCCTCCATTACTAAAGGTAACTCCTAACGATGTTGGGATTCCAAATTTATTCCCCTTTCCCAAATCTGCGCTTGGTATATTTAAACTGTATGATTGTGAGTTACCATCATTCCCTAGCGTTGTAACATTTTTTATCCAGCTACCTGTATATTTATCACTCGTTTTCGTTATATCATATACCTCACTATGATATGTTCCCATACCCCAATTTTTTCCAGTAACAACTGTATTTGTACTTGATCCAATCGTTTCTTCCCCATAAATATACTTATTCCAGAATTTCTTCAAATCTCTCCATGATGGGAATTTTCCATTCAAGTCCACCAGGTCCATCGGTCTGTTCCAGCAGTAGTTGTAATGATTCATCGTGTATGGTACTGCGATGTGTCCTTTCAGGAGGTCCTCACTGACAAATCTTCCTGCTCCGGCATCATAGCGTCTTGCCTGTGCAAAGTACAATCCTCCTGCGCCGTCCATCTGATAACCCGTAAAGCCAAAGCTTTGCATGGAGTCTTGAAAGATATCTTTTGCCGTCCGGATGTTATTACCGAATTCGTCAAATCCGTAGGCTTCCTCACTTCTTCCTGCCTCATCAGTTAAGCGCATCGGGCTTCATAAGTCATCCTGGAAGTAGAAGTGGTCTCTTCCTTCTTCTTCCATTCCGGCAACATTGCCATCCCAAAAGTAAGTCTGGTCAGGACCGTTTCCTGTCTTCTGCAGGAGGTTATGGTACTGACGGGTCAGATCTAAGGTATAACGGATGGTCCGGGCCGGGGCTTATGCATACTCAAGGAAGCTTCCTGTATCGGTTTCCGCCTTTGCCAGCCTTCCTTTTTCTCCTGTTTATCAATAATCATTTCATAACTATGATGTCTGCTTACAGTTGCATATTTCAAAATAAAAACGGCTGCAGCATCCACTTTCCGTGAATGATGCAGCCGATCTGTCATTACATCGTGTAACTGTTTTAGACTCTGGCTTTGCGACCTTATGTTTCCATAAGTGTGCCTTGATAGGTGTAATTTTATCGGTTTTGGGTAGTCTTGTCAACAGACTCTATCCGTACTTCGGATGCCCCTAAAATGAATTTCTAAATTCCACCGCCCAATGGGGTGATGGAATTTACTCTCGCACAGTAGATATTTACTCTTTCATACAATCATGTTATGGTTATGACTCCTTCTGACAGCAGTAGAAGGAGAATCATTATGAGTAAATATATACCAGGAAACCAGAAACACCTTACTTTAAATGATCGTATCTATATTGAAAATGAACTGGCAAAAGGGACTCCCTTTAAAGACATTGCAGCATTTCTATGTAAAGATCCAACAACTATATCTAAAGAAGTCCGTACTCATCGGCTTTCAGATTGGTATCACAAAGGTACTTTTTATAACGCAAAGAACTTTTGCATTCATCGTTACCATTGCAAAAAGACCAATGCCTGTGGAAAAATTCTTCTCTGCGGCATTAAATGCGCCTCATGTCCTACCTGTAATCAGACCTGCAAGGACTTTGAAAAAGAACGATGTAAACGATTGGACAAAGCACCATATGTTTGCAATGGCTGCACGAAAAAGATAAATCACTGCACGATTGCACATAAATACTATTACAATGGCCGTGCTGCTGACAGAAAATATCGTGAACTGCTGATATCTTCTCGTTCTGGAATAAATATGACCAAGCACCAGCTCCATCAGAAAGACCAGATCATATCTCCATTGATTGAGCAGGGGCAATCCCCTTATCAAATCCTTACAAATCACCCGGAACTGGATATGTCTGTCCGCTCTATGTACACATACATTGACAAAGGACTCTTCACAGCAAGAAATATTGATTTGAAAAGACAGGCAAAATTCAAACCGCGAAAGTGTCATAAAACACAAATCACTGATCGTTCTGTTTTTACACACAGAACCTACTCTGACTTTTGTTCCTTAGACCTGTCGTCTTTTGTGGAAATGGATACAGTCCATTCCTCAAGAGAATCAAACAAGACTCTCCTGACACTGTTTTTTACGAAAGAAAAGCTATTTCTTGCCTTTTTACTTAACCGATGTACCAAAGGTGCTGTAAGACTTACCTTTGACCGTTTAGAGAAGCGCCTGGGCACATATGAATTTATATCCGTTTTTGAAAATATATTGACTGATAGAGGTTCCGAATTCGGAGATCCGGTAAGCCTTGAGACAGGCATTCAGGGAATCCAGAGAAGCAGCATCTACTATTGTGATCCAATGCGCAGCGGACAAAAAGGCGCTATAGAACAAGCACACACAATGCTTCGTATGGTTTTACCGAAAGGAACTTCTTTTGAATTCTTGACACAATGGGATGTGAATCTCATCGTAAACCACATAAACTCCACTCCGCGAGAAATCCTCAGTGGAAGGACACCATATGAAGTTGCATTAGAAACGCTTGGTGAAGATATCTTAAAAGCATTTCAGCTTAAGCCGATTGAACCAGATAAGGTTAATCTGACGCCTAAGCTGATACGCTTTAACCATTAATAAAACTAATCGAAATCTGCTGTCAGACTGGATGTAAACTTTTCACATTTTTAAGATGCGGCTGGTGGAATTTAGTCTAGCACACCGAATTCCAGGAGCCTATTTAGCATGTCTAGAAATCGAGAAAATTTCGATAAGTTACATTAATTATAGCAGAAAACGAGAGATTTAGTCCAAAAATTTCTTGTTAAACCAGCAAAATTTAAATCACGATGGAATTTACTCTTGCACTGGAATTTACTTTTTCAAGTCAGCTACTTCGGATGCCTCGTTTTGTGTCTTCAAATCATTTATTATCCAGAGATAATAAGTCTTGCCGTCCACATCAAGTTCATGTACCTCATCAATTTTCTGGTCATCAACCGTTACGTTACTAATGTCAGAATAATCTGTGACGCCCCATGCCGGAATTGCTTTATATTTCTTCTCTACACTGGCTTTAAATGTGTGAAGCATGCTTTGTGAAAGATCCGAAACAAAAGTCTCTTCCCATGTATAGCTGTCTTCTGCAAGACTCTCCACAAAATCAATATTTAAAACACGTCCTCCACAATAAGTATATCCCTCATTATCTTTCATGAAATCAAAACAATTTACATATGATGTATTTCCTTCATTTTCTTCTTTGTTTTGAAATTTTCCCTGCATATAAACATGAACTACCCCATTATATTCTGTCTGACATAACTGTTTTTCTGACTTCACTTTTTCATCTACATCTAATAATGCCTCATCTACAGACTTATATTTATTTGGATGTACATCATTAATATATGACATTGCATTTCCATTTGCTCCAAACATTACTTCTTTATTTCCAAATAAATATCTCATTACACCTAATAGTACTATCAGTATTGCTGAAACTATTATTATAATTTTTAATGCCTTATGTTTTTTCTTGATTTTTGTCATTTTACAATCCTTCCTATAACGTATTGTTTCATATCATTTCTCCTTATTCATCCACCATTTTTCAAGTTTTCCCGTGCAGTATGCATTATTTTGATTCAATCATACTTCTATTTTCTTTTTTTCTTGAACTACTTCTATTTTATCCTTGGCAATTTCTTTCTCATACAAGTACTTATCTGTTCTATTCAATCCAAGTATATCAGCAATTTTTCTATCACCTGTGCCTACAAAAAAAGTATCTTTCAACTCTTTCCTAATACTAACCTTATAACCATTAATCAAACCATAAGTTCTACACTCATATGCTTCTTGAATTTCATTTGGCGAAATTATTTTACTATATACTCCGCTATTATATTCATCAACAAACGTTGCATCTATTATTTCGCGATTTGTTGTAATTATTATTAAGTTTCCATCATTATCCTCATTTAATTCGTACTCATTTCCATTATATACACAAAATTCACCATTTTTTATCATTTTCTATTTTCCTTTCACTTCTACAAAATGTTTACCATCAAATATTGCAACAACAGTATCTTTTCCATTAACAACTTTATGTAATTCCGCACCTTTCTTAGGTTTTACATATTCACCACTTAAAGACCACTCGGGTATAATTTGCCCATTCCTTGCACCTGTAAATCCATTTAATGTACAAGGAGGACCATCTGTATTTGTTCCACCGAATATTTCCCCATATGGTGTCTTTATTTTTTCTGCATCTGTTGTCTTGAATTTAATATATGCATAAGTATCTCCACCTTCCGGATACGGTCTTACTCCATCACCTGTTACATAATCCAGTCGCGATGACTCCACCATTATCTGAGCTCTGCAAACTTGTTGGCATATGCAATCATACCGTATTTAATCTGCAGCCTGTGAGCTTTCCGCTCTTTTGTTGCCTGGGAAAACTATCATCTGCTCCAGCTCTTCTTTGGGAACCGCCTGGTATTTTTTAAGGTAATCCACTGTATTGACTGTGGTTTCCTCCGTTCCCGGAGTGTCATATACAAATGTCTTGTTCTCTGTGAATTTGTTGTCCGGAATTATATAATACTTTATCAGATTCAAATTATCTCTTACGCAGAATGTCATGTATGTTTTTCCATCATATGCGCCTATATCATATGTTGAATAATCCACTTTATTATGTATTATGTCACCAAGTCTGGTCTCCCCTCTGCGATTAGAGCTATTTCCATAATCGATAAGTTCTTTCCCATCATACGATATAATATTTACGTTTGAATCCTCTGTTATTTCCAAAGGAGTCTCTGAAAGACCAATTAACATCGTATATATCATTATCTTTCCTTCCTCTTTAATCCTTTGATCTATCATCTCTGATATCGTGATTTCACCTTCCGGCTCTGTGGTTACAAGCTCTGCTGCCGTGCAATCTGTTTCTGTTGCCTGAACTGCTGATGTGTCATTTTCCTTTTTATTCTTTTTTTCACATGCTGTCACCATACATAACATACATGCAGCTATCATAAGAACTGATATTGCTTTCTTCATAATAATTTTCCTTCCTGTATTCGTTGCATTCATGCCTATTTATTGTTATCTCAATTTTCCAAAATGTACTTCATATATTCCTTTACTCTGTTACACAAAGCCTTATAGTCTTCGTCATCCTCTCTCTGATTTTTATCACCTGCTCCCCTGGCATAGTCCTCCAAGTCATCAATACTTACCTGCTGTTTCGGCTCTGCCTGTGCATTATATGCATCCACCATCTTCGTCACTTTCTCCACATCCATCGTGATATTATCACAGATATAGGTGTCACCTACCCTGGTTATCTCCATATCCATGCCGAAATAATTGGCATCTTCTATCATGTCCTGACATGTAAAGTCTGTTTCTGTCAGTCTGTCTTTTGCTTCATCAATTTCTGCATTATTTTGTACATTTTCATTATTTTCATCATATGCTGCATTTAAGTCATTCAAATAATTTATTGCTGCGTTAGCCTTGTTAATCTTATCTCCTACGGTTTCATTTATTATTACCGCTGAAAGGCCTATAGCTTCATCAATAATCTTACCTTTTAAAGTATTACTTGTTA
>OICI01000328.1_pt1 | contig 16259 bp, 9 predicted proteins | sample 1581261 | NCBI WGS metagenome assembly OICI01 (sample SAMEA3882520, study PRJEB24775) | human gut metagenome | biome: human-associated habitat; feature: intestine environment; material: feces | place: Netherlands | collected 2009/2010 | reverse complement strand
TTCATATTTTCCTCCCCTAATAACCTTTGTTTTTCTCTTGTTAACTCACATTTTCATAGAGATTACTTTCAGGTCTATGTCATTTCCTTGGTGTCTCCCGCCGGTTCTTCACTGCACATAGATCAGCGTTTTTCATAATCCGGCGGTTACATCTGAATTCCCGAAAAAAGTGCACTCTGCATCAGATTACTCAGCCCTATCAGAATCTGGTCTTACTATTATCCGTGGCATTGCGAAATGCCATCTCATGCCCATTTTGGCGAAGCCTATCCAGATATTCATACACAGCATCATCATTCCAGTTGTCTTCTGAATGTCTCTGCATGGTAATAGCCCGGAAGAGCAACGCATATTCATAAGACAATGAAGTATCAAATACGCCAATATCATCCGTATTAATAGATATCCACAGATTCGGTTCATCCTGTCTGTCATCCAGATGATAATGATTAAACACAATCGCCGGATGTTTCATAAAATACTTAAAATTGCTTATCAGCACATTAGATGTCGGATTACATTCAATCGCTATGCCTTTTTGCGCGATCTGCTTCCTTAAGGCTTTCTGCATTTCTCCTACTAAATCCACATACCACTTTTTAACAGTAAAATGAATCTGCTTTATAGCGTTCTTTTTTACTTCCACATCATAATGATACCAATAATATAATGATGCCGTAAGCTTATCCTCTCTGAACTTCCTAAGTTGTGCATTTCCGGCCTTGGGCGTCATAAATTCTTCGTATGGATCCTGGCGCAATTTTTTAATTTCCCGGAAAGTGCCACCTTCATATTGTCTCGGATGATCGCCCCGCAAGTGCCAGCTGGCATAATAAGCATCCAAAATATCACCATGCAAATTACTGTTAATTTCATTCTGCCTGTTAGCATAAATATCGCTGATCAATGCCCTGGCATCACATTTCATTTTTTCTCTGTGATCTGCGGAAATTGTAATCCCCCATTCAACAGATCGATATAGCAGCCATATAAGATCATCCAATCTATCCTGCTGTGACTGATAAACACTCATATGTTTCTGCATATAATAATCTTCGGGACAGATTCCCAAAGCGATTGCATGTCCCAGTCTGTCATTTTTCTGCAATTCCAGGAAATTTATTGCTTCATCTATTGCACGTATTCCATCCGTAATATCCAGGAAATCTTCTCCGGCATGGTATGTAAGACCTAATTCTTCATAGTGTTCTACCGTTGTCCGATACCATGGAATCTTATACCTCAGCTCTGATACATGACGCAGGTATCGAAATTCAGTAGCGAATGTCTCCGGACGGCATCCTATTTCATTAGAGCAGGCATCAATGCCATATACTCTCTGCCCTTTTCCCTGTTCCCATATAATATACTTTCTCAGTCCACGCGCACAACGTTCTGCTTTTGTACGACTTACATCATTTCGAGGATAAATGATCAGTTTTCCTTCCTTTTCCAGTTCCTGGCTGTTGAATGCCTTCTTAGGAAAATGAAGAACATAATAATTGTCGGGGATTTCCTTTTTATCGGAAAAACCTTTTTTATCGGGAAAAATTATCTGCCGATCCAGTTCTGCTATATATCCTCTTATGTTTTTCTTGGAGGGAAGCACCATGATCCTTGTTTCAAATGATTGAATGTAGTTTTCCTTCCGGGCAGCTACTACTGCCAACCTCTGTGCCTCCACATTATACTCATTATACTTTTCAAATAACAGATTCTTTCGATCCTGATACTTTGAAAAGTTGCGAAACCCAACCCCACGATTGACCTGGATCAATTCACTTCTAAATTGATGTTTGATCAACAGATACAAATAAAACAGCTTCTGCTCATACACAGAAAAACAGTTGGGATTCCTGTCCTGATATATTCTGATAAAACAATTATACAAAAATGCTCTTTCACCCGACAACAGTCTGGTGTCCGCCTCATCCTGTACATTATAAAAGCCTCGGGATATCACATAATCCAGGCATTTCCCCTTATGGTTTGGCTGTTCAAAACGAACTCCATACAATTGCCTTAAAGCCATCACCAGTGTTTCCATCCGTCTTATCAATGGGAACTTGCAAAACTTTTTAAATTCCATCTCCGGATCTTCGTCAGAACTAGGTGCCGCCTCAGACATCATTCTTCTAAATAATAGTCCCCTGATCATGGCGGCATACATAATACGTTCCTTCCAGGATATCACGTTATCGCCAATACCTCGCGAGATATGCATATCCCTGTTCACCTGAAAACGCTCCTCTTCGCCAAGCAAAGGTTCAATCTGTGCGGGATGATTCATCAGGCTCGCCCATGATAAAGCAAAAGATTGCGTGGAACCATTTAAGTGAAAATGATTCTCTGCAGTTCCCTTACTGAGCATATTATTCAATCTGACATCATCCGTTATGATTACTGCCGGCCATACAAACTGATGTTTTTCTTCCCCATAATCGTTAGTAACGTCTCTGTGCGCCAGCCACGCTGTTGTAAACAGATCCTGCCCCAGCCTTTTGGTTATTGAATTCCAGTTCAGCACCTGTTCCAGTTTCACAGCAATATTCCCATCCCGCTTTACCAGAACATTTCCTGCATACAGATAGAGCAGAGAAAAGATTCCCTTTTCTCTGCTTTCCTCTGCAAGCGAATCATATCTGTATTGCAGCTCGTCTTCCGAATATTCCGGACAGACGCCATACGCTATACGAAGATAATCTTCCCTGGAGTAAAACAATACCCTGCCGTTATCATAAGTACTCCCTTTTTTCTGTTCCTTCAGTTCTCTCAATACACTCTCCGGAGTTGTCTTCCGGAAAATAATATCCAGATCTTCCCTCTCCTGATGCATGTGCTTCTCCTATGCCTCAATCCATTACCTCATCACTTTACTCTGACTGAGATTCTGTGTCCGTATCTGCATCCTCTTTCTTTTTCTTGCGGGATGCTTTAGACACATTTGCATTGTCCTGAGCTTCTGATGATTGGTTTTCCTCTTTACCGGAAACTATCATGTCCCACTTTTTATACTTATCCTTTATCTCCTTGACTTTTTCCGCAATCTCTTCCACCGTATGGGTTTCTTCGCCATCAGATATTCTTCTGGCATACTGCATGATTTCACTCACCATTTGCGATGCGTAGAGAATATTCTCAAGCTGCTTATTTTTCTTCCATATCTCTCCGCCGATATTTTCTCTATCTTTATATAGGCTTTCCGGATCTAGCGGTAATTTTGTCTTGTCTTCAATAGCTCTCGTTAAAGTGTTTAATATCTGTTGCGTTGACCATTCGTCACTTTGAGCGCTGAAAAGCCATGCGTACTTCCTCATGAACTCCCTATAATACGAGTCCCTATTATATTCATTGCATATAAAGAGAATCTGCAAGCTATTCAATTCATTCGATTGTTTTTCAACACACGTCTTAATTCCGATATTTATGTCTTTAAGCTGCGCTATGAATCCCTTTTCCGATCTAATATTTTCTTTCTGTATCTGCTGTGTGCCTTTTCTATATTCCTCAAAGCATTTGTCAATCCAGGGCATACCATTTATTTTTTGCGGGGAAGCATAACCCGGCACCAAATATTTCTTCCATCTCCGCATAACAATATTAACATTTGATAAAGTATTTACTACCGCAGTCCATTTTGCTGGTTTTCTCACCTCGATTTTTCCAGTTACGTTCACTTTCTCTTGCGCCTTATTATTACAATATACGACACCCGTTCTTACAATATAATCCCATGGATTAAGCACATCAAAAATGATTTTTTCTCCATCTGTACTAAAGAAATATGTTTCTATACCTTGTCTCTTTTTCCAATCATTAAACTGTTCTGCCGAGAAGATACTTTCAGATACTGTAAAAGCATATACCATATATCTGTCAGTCTTGTCATCTATCTGAGGTGCCTCAGATGCTTTTCCTTTCATTCCCATGAAATCAGCAATTTTTTCATATTGCTTACTCTTGTCTTTTCTTCTTATACTGTCATGCAATGCTTCTGCAAACCACTCATTCAGGAAAATGCTTATAAACATGCAAAATGCATCATCTACAACAATCGCTTTTTGGAATTTTTCTTTCCTATCCCCGCATAAGTACTCCAGTAGTTCTCTATATGTCCAGCCAATAGTTCCGCTCTTCTTACGCTTCTCAATTTTTTCTACTGTCTTCAGGAAACTAGTGTACTCTTCATGCAGCATATGATTCATACACCAGCTTTCCAGGAAATAGCTCTTATAGGATCGGATATTCTCTTTTAATTTCGTAGCCTCCGCTTCTGCCTGTTTCCAATCCTCTCCATATAGCACTGCTTCATTAATCTCTGGAACTCTACCAAACTTTTTTAACAGCTGTGTCAGTTCCCGCATATTTTTAGGCATATAATCCGCAGAATCATCTTCTCCATCATATATGATAATACCTGTCCGGCTATAGATTAACCCTGCCAGCTGCAGTCGCATATCTTCATTTATAGTGGCTGTCTCTCCAAAAACATTACAGGATTCGCTTCCGCTCTTCACATAATACTCCAGCGATAATGAAATCCAGTCCTCCTCTGCCATCTTGTCCAGCTCCGGCAGCTCTACAATATGATTCACCGGCAGAAGCTTCAACAAATAACCAAAAGCAAGTTTACTACATTCTTCCTTCGCATTTTCCGGTTCACACTCACGTAAATCCTTATTATTCTGCAGGTATCTCTGATACATAACATGCATCAGCTGTGTATGATCCGCTGCCATCAAAATAATCACGTTCGGTAACGCCAGATAATTTCGTATTTCCTCACAGCAACGGTAGATATCCGTGGTGCTGATATCTACATCATCTATCGGTATTACTAAAAAGCGGCTTGCTTTACGTTCCTTTTTATCATTCAAAAATGTCTCCAGCAGGAGTTCTATCAATTCCTGAAGATTCTTTTTCAGTCTGCTGCTGTTGCCCAGGGACGCAAGTGCCTCCAGATCATCCTCATCCCGATCAACAGTTTTAGAGCCATTGATATGATCAATGGCTCTATAACACTTTGAAAACAATTCCATTATTTCAGGTTTTCCAAGGAATTGATAGTTATCCTGTTTTTCGCATTTCTCCTGCAGCTTATAGAAAAGACGTGAAAGTACGACTCTGACAATAGATTCTCCACTATCCAATGCAGCCGGATCCACAGAATCCAATACTATAAAATCCGCTTCTGTAGATTCCTTCGCAAGAAAGCGCGCAAAAGATTTCATAGCAGTCGTCTTGCCCTGTCCACGATGCGCGCAAAAAGCTATAATATTATTAGGTGTTCTCTGAAATAATACATTACTGCAATCTGTCTTATCTTCATTCTCAGACAGCAGTTTCATCTCGCTGACGATTTCACTTACTAAAGCCTTAGCCTTTTCATATATAGGCGAAAAGAACATATCGTCCGTCCATTCTGTTTCGATCTTCGCCCGATTTTCATCCCCTTGATATACAATTATCCGCATATGATTCCCTCTTATGTTTTCAGCTTTCTTAAAGTTTATTGATTAATGTATTTTTCAAATCTTTTCCAGTAATGATAGCTGTGTACAGCCCGTTCTATTTCCTGATTGACCTCCCTTACTTCTCCGTTGTCATTCATTTCACCGATATTGAAATGGATGTCCCATTGCTGGGGATCCTGCCCACATTCCTCTAAATATGCTATAAAATCCTGAATTTCACCTCTATCGTCTTCCGGTATCCCGCTATCTGCATCATTGCAGAAGTCAACGATAACCTTCTTCCAATCCAACTCCCAATATTCGCAATATTCATAAATTCTGGAAAATACAGAAATATAATCTCTCATTCTCTTCGGGTATATTGTCAGAGACATTTCACCCGGCTTTACATATTGCATAAAAAAGCTCTCAGTGCCTTCCCTTTTTATAAAAGAATAAATTCCTATAATCCCTTGATCCATCATTTGTTGAAATTGTGCTATTATATAACCGGCTTTCCTTAGGCAATCTCCTTCTGTCAGCTTCCTCAATACATCATCACATTGTTGAATTGCTCTCTTGACTTTACCTTCAAAAGCGAAACGAGGAATATTCATCGCATTATATGCCTCATGCTCATTCCGTTTTGTAACATCAATCCAATAATTTTCAAGCTCCCTGACAATTCTATCTTTATCTAATTCTTCCATTTGATCTTCTACTTGATCAAGCATCATATAATTATCGGGATAAATACACTCTGCGATCACTTCACTGACATCCGGTTCCTTATCATTTGCTGCCAGCTTCCATATTGCCGTAACCACTTCCCTAAGAATTGATTCTGTTCTATCTGCATCTGCTAAATTATAATTATATGCTAATATCCTGATCTCGTCCCGGTCGTCAACATCCTCTCTCTTCATCCCGAAACGTAACTGTAGCTTTATCATCCACCATAGACTCAATACAAGTGTCAGCCACTCATTATAACTTCTTTTTAAACCAACATCCGCTAATCTGTCCAAAAACTCCACATAATCACGATTTACATTCTCATCCTCAATATATGTCGCAAGCTTTTGTACACTCGCCATCCATAGAGCATCTGTCTCTTCGTTACTCAGGCTTGGCATAAAAATAAAAGGTATCATGCGATAACCGCCATCATTTACCGGAAGGAAACGCAATGTCAAAATACTTTTTACTAATTTCTTCTTAGTGACAAATTTTACGATAGAATACTCTTTTATATCAGATGAAGCAGTGCTGTACGAAAACTCGTCATCCTGCTTGCTGATTTTTCTGAACATATTGTATTGGTTCTCTGTCACCGTCTGAGAATATACATAAGCTGCATTTGCTTTCCCGGAATGGAGTATAAGCTTTGATATCCCATATGATAGCTCATGCAAATCCTGCAGATTCTGAACCGTGCAGCTATGAACCTTCATCATGTATTTGGCAGACAGCAATAACCCCGTTGCCGCCTTGGTAATCACATGAATATGCACTGCTTTTACGAATTCATTTTGAAATTCGTCTTCCTCCAGCCCCGGTGTAGCCTGTCGTTGAACTTCTGTCCAAATCGCCTTGCTGATTCTGTCCAGACAATCTTCGATGCTTCTTCCATGCACTACAGTATCTTCGCAAAGCAAAATATTAGGAAGCCTATGATACGTCACATAAAATCGAGCTATCTTTTCATAGCGTGCAAAAAAAGCTGCATCCGTCAAAAAAACCGCTGCGCTTTCTTTCATCTGCCTTCCTGTGACCTCTTCCAGTATCTGTCCCATTAAGTAGGCGCGTCTAATCATGAAGATCACATAATCCCATTCAGGTTGCAAAGTATATAAATACCATTTTTCAGCTAACTCAAAGCCCTCATCCTTCAAGTAATTACGCACTATTTCTTCATTCACACACATTCCCCCGACGCGCTTCTTACTTCAGAACCTTATAGACCATATTTAAGATACCCCTAGCTATCCTTGTTACATTGTAGGTATGTTATATTATATGGATATTTGTAAAATCTATTCCTGTTCTGCCCTTCAGCAGAAACAGGCATCTTCTGATGTAATAATAATCGCTCTTTCCTTTCTGTTAAACGATTCGAATTGTTAGGTCTTCTCCGGTCTTTGGTTTGCCTACAGCCTTTATTCAGCCTACATTCTTATCCTTCTTATTCTTAGAGATCACTTCAACTATAACATGCAATTTTCATGTTTGCAAGCGCATGTTAGCGCATTTTTTCGACTTTTTCACAGCCAACAGCAGTGAATACTCACACAGGAGCTGTGGACTTAGGAAAATACCAAACAGGGATCTGCAATAATAGGGAAATTCCCTCTGCAATTTTGAGGACTGCCCTCTGCAATAATTGGTATTTTTATTATACAAGAAACAGCAAGATAAAACGCTATTGCGTTTCATCTGCCGCTTCACTACCCTTAACATTTAAAGTATATCCATCTCGCCCCACAAAATAGAACATAATCGCCATTAGCGGAACCGTAATCTGCCCGCTGACAAGCACCATCTCTACCATACCAAAGCATAGGATTGCAAGTAAAAAAACGATGCAAATCCAATTACCTTTCAAGCATAACCGAAAAGCTCTATACAAACTATACAGGTATATCAGCAAAAACAGGATTCCCGATATAATTCCGTAATCATAAGCGACCTGCAGGAACATATTATGAGCGTGACCATAATATGTATCTCCTGATATCCAAAATCCCGAATGTTGCTTATCGTGCCCTACTAAGTTCAAATGATTCCAATAATATGTGTAAATAATTTTTCGTGCTTCTGTAGAAGACCAATAGGCCAATTCTCCTGATGGATTGAATGGATTATCCGGATTGCTCCCAGCCTCAACCTCTATCTCCTGTGCATCCAGTTCTTCAGCATGAACAGGCAATGCCTGAATAAAATCCATTAATTGTGGTATCCATCTTTGAGAACTAACCCCTATCAGCTCCAATACTCTCCCTACATCAACATATAGTGCCCGTTCAAAGGAAATATATTTCTCACTATTCCATGGATCAAAAGAGCACACGCTCTCCCCCTCTACATACTCTCCCTCAAACCATACAGGATGATGAAGAATCGTGGGTAAATAACGTATACTCAAATAGCATACAGGGAATGACAAAACGACGCATACTACCAGTGTCACCGCATGTAGCAGCACTCCGTAAAAGGTCTTCCGTTTAAAAAAATTATAACCTAAAATAACAAATGCCGTCACTGCTGCGATTCCTAAAATCGGCGCCTTTCCCCCAGTAAGAACAGTAAAGCTTATCATTACAGCACTCATAAAGAAATAAAAAAATCGAATCCACCATTTTTTATTCTTTTCTCTGCTGTAAACCCACTTTAACAGGAATGCACAAAATACAATCATATAGTGCATACCGTTCTGTGTTTCTCCGGAATATAGCCCCCTGTATCTGACGTAATCATAAGGGCGGAATCCGAAAGCTATGATCTGTTGTCCGAAGAACCACAGAATGATCCCTGTCAGCATTCCATCGAAGAAATCCTCTGTTCTCTCCTTCGGGATCCCTATCACTGCAAAACCACCATAGATCAACAAGTACCATAACGGCACGATCCCTTCATGCACAGACATTTGCATTAACACAAGGCACAGGCATGTACACCAAAATACCGGTTGCTTTATCCTGGCAAAAAGCTCAGTGTAGCTTTTCTCCTGATACACATAAATAATCAAATAACTCCACACTGCGATATTCAACACCGCTGTGATCCATTGTCCCTTATATTGCCAGCAATTATTCCCTATGATGCAGGCAATGATTGCAAGTATCACACATACCGGAGTCCATAATAAATAGGGCTTTGCTTTTTCTTTTTCAAATTTAATCGAAGGAAGGAGTAGTAATGCCATTACTACTCCCGTTAGATTGGTAAAAGTCATCTGGATCGTACCAAGGGCACTTCCCCTTCTTTGGTCAATGATCCCTAGAAAGACAAAGCATAACGCATACCACCATTTATACAGCTTCTCTTTGGTCATCCTATGCATACCTGTAACTCTCCTTGCACAACCTACTCTACTATAATGCCTCCCAGTACTCTGATGTCCTGTCTCTTTAACAGTTCCAGTTCACTGGCCACTTCATTGTACAATGTAGATCCGGACTTTTCTACCAATACCGCACCCTGCATGGCACTCATTTTCGCCATCGCCTCTGCATCGTATAACACATTATCCAGAACGCTTACGCTGATCTGCTCCTTCTCCAACGCTGCCTTAAGGCTCTCGCATACCTTATCCGCTCCGGCGCTCATGTTACATCCCATGAGACAGATATTGTTCAGTCCATTTTTGACTGCTGCAATCTTTATCGCTTCAAAAGCCAGCTCCATAGACTGCTCTGCTGTAAATTTCCTCTTACCGTAATGGCGCAGGGAATTCACCCATTTATCCAGGAATACTTTTCTGCCGGATTCCCGGACGACCAATCCGATCTGCGGAATACCATATATGCTCTGCAGTTCATCCGATTCTCTCAGTCTGGTATTAAAAATATATACCATACAAATAACTACCGCATATACAAAAGCAAATAATACTGCACCTAACAGTACATATTTTTTGCTGACTGCCGGTGTCAGTACAGGATTTTCTTCTGCTGTCACGTTCTGTGCCGGCTGTTCCGAATGCTCTGCTTCCTCCCAGGTCACAAGCTCATAATACTGCTTCTGTTCCTCTGTAAAATCTGCCTTTGCCGCAGCAATCGTCGATTGTAGAGATGCGATTTCATTTCTACTCCTTATCTGCTCATTCATCAGATTCTTATTCATAATAGAACCGATGGTCTCAGATACTAATACCAGCGCATGTTGGCCAAACTCATCGTTTAACTTTTTCTGCTCCTCAGACATATAAGCTTTTACCGCATCTGCCAGTTTCTGACAGGCTTCCGTATCCGACTGCAGAATTGACACCTTTATGCAATTCGTTCCTAAGGTCATTTCTTTACTCAGAATGGTCAGGTTTGACACCGTTTCTGTGGAGATTAATTCTCCCACGCATCCGGCTTCTATTCCGGTCTGCTGTGCTACCCAATCATATAAGCCAACATTATTTAACAGGGATGTATATAGAGCTCCCAGTTGTCCATCCTTATTGACGTCTGCTGTCTGCACCTGATAGATCAACTCTGTCTGAACCGTCTGTAACGGATTCAACTGCATATAAATTGAATTTTCAGAATATGTCTTCTTCAGATCATATTCCTTCTCATCATCTACTACTGCCAGCACCGTTGCCAGACTTTTGTCATCCAAGCTTTGCTCCAGCTGTGTCAGCTGTTCCTCTACGGTTGTTTCTTCCTGCACAACCGTTTCCGGCTGTTGTACATTTTGTACTGTGCGGAGAGATTTCATATAGCTGAACCCTCCCAGTAATACTGCACCAAATACCAGCGCCACGATCAATCCACGCCAGTGTGACAAAACATCTGCTATCATGTCTAATAAGTCGATTTCTCTTGTCTGCATTACTTTATCTTCCTTCCTTTAAAAACCCCTAGGCATTACACCGGTTCATAAAATGTATCCGGGCGATTCGGATCAAACACCTCATTACAAATCATCACGGTAACCAGATTCTTCGTCTCCGACAAATTGATGATATTATGAGACCAGCCCGGGATCATATATACCGCTTCTATATTGTCACCGGATACCTCAAATTCTACCATTTCTCCGGTATTAATATTTCTCTCCTGAATCAGACCATGTCCGGCTACCACAATGAACTGTTCCCACTTGCTATTATGCCAATGCTGTCCTTTTGTAATCCCCGGCCTGCTGATATTGATGGATACTTGTCCACAATTCAGGGTGTGCATCAATTCCGTAAAAGATCCGCGGTCATCCTCATTCATTTTCAATCGATATTTAAACTTGTCTGTAGGAAGATACGTTAAATACAGCGAAAACAATTTCTTCGCAAAAGAGCCTTCCGGCATCTCCGGCATCAGCAACGAATCCGGTTGTGCCTTAAACTCCTGCAGCAGATCCACAATTTCCCCTAACATAACCTTATGAGTAACCGGTACGCAACAGTATCTGCCATCTGCTCTCAATACCGTCTCTACCCCATCAAACTCACAATGCTGCTCTTTCCCTTCCAGGAGATCAAACATTCCCTCAACGAGATCATCTATGTACAGTAATTCCAGTTCTGTTGCCCTGTCATTTACTATAAACTCTTGCTCATTTGCTACTGCCCAACAAAACGTACTGACTGCGGAATTGTATTTAGGTCTGCTATGTCCCATCAGATTCGGAAATCGGTATACTGCAACTTTGGCACCGGTCTCTTCTGCATATGCAAAAAACAGATCTTCTCCCGCCTTCTTGGAACGGCCATATTCGGAATCTCCAAATCTGCCGGACAGCGTTGCCTGGATGGAAGAGGACAGCATAATTGTCGCCTTATTCCCGTACTTTTTCAAGGTACCCAGAAGCTGTGAAGTAAATCCGAAATTCCCCTTCATAAAATCTTCCGGGTTCTCCGGACGATTTACTCCTGCAAGATGGAATACAAAATCTGCATTTTCACAATACCTATCCAATTCTTCCTCGGTAGACTGAAGATCATACTCATAGATTTCATCGACATGAATGTTCGGTCTGGTTCTGTTCTTATTCTCTTTAATATTTTTCAGGTTATTGACGAGGGCAGTTCCTACCATCCCCTTAGCACCTGTAACTAATATATTCATCAGTTATCTCCGTACTCTCACTTTTCGTTACTGCTCTTTTCTCCATACCATCTTGTTGACAACATTTACGTATCCCTGGATAATTCTTACTACTTTCATAGAGACCGTCTCATCCACATAATCCGGGCACGGCTTTCCTAAAATGCCCTTCTGTTTCATGTCAATAGCCATACTCGTTGCCTGCAAAAGTTCCTGTGTCGTAATTCCGGCTAATATAAAGTTCCCGGATTCCAGTGCCTCCGGTCTCTCTGTGGAAGTCCGGATACATACCGCTGCAATCGGATGGCCGATTGACAGATAGAAGCTGCTTTCTTCTGGTAACGTTCCGGAATCAGATACGATTGCTAATGCATTCATCTGAAGCTTATTGTAATCATTAAATCCCAAAGGCTCATTTACCCTTACGCGGGGATCTAATTTAAATCCACTGGACTCAAGCTTCTTCTTGGATCTCGGATGGCAGGAATAGAGAATAGGCATATCATACTTCTCTGCCAGTGCATTGATCGCATTGAACAGGGATTCGAAATTCTTATCCGTATCGATATTTTCTTCTCTATGCGCTGACAACAGAATATATTTATTCGGCTCTAATCCCAGTCTGTTTAAGACATCAGATGCCTCAATCTTGTCCAAATTACCGTGTAACACCTCTGCCATGGGAGATCCTGTTACATATGTCCTCTCCTTGGGCATTCCCATCTCATTCAGATACTTTCTGGCGGGTTCGGAATACGGCAGGTTCACATCCGAAATCACATCCACAATTCTACGATTCGTCTCTTCGGGAAGACATTCATCCTTACATCTGTTTCCTGCCTCCATATGGAAAATAGGAATATGAAGCCTCTTCGCTGCGATAGCTGACAGGCAGCTGTTGGTGTCGCCCAATACTAATAAAGCATCCGGCTGAATCTCTGCCATCAGTTCATAACTCCTGGCAATGACATTCCCACAAGTCTGTCCCAGATTCTCTCCTACGACATTCATCCAGACATCCGGTCCACCCAGATCAAAATCAGACCAAAAAATATCATTTAAGTTCTTATCATAATTCTGTCCGGTATGTGCTACGCAACAGTCAAAATATTCCCTACAACGCTTCATGGTTGCTGCCAGACGGATGATCTCCGGTCTTGTCCCAACTATAATCAACAGTTTAATCGATCCGTTCTCTTTCCACTTAAAATCAAACATTTTTAATCCTCCGCCAATCTTTCCTGAATATACGCAAGCTTTGCAATCGTTGCCTTCGTCTCTTCCAGATTCAGCAGTTTCGTATTATTAGAGTTGAACTCTGTAAGAGTATTTCTCTTTGCATCACCATCTTTGAAGTACTTATCGTAATTCAGGCCACGGTTATCCGCAGGCACTCTATAGAAACCTCCAAGATCAATTGCTTTTGCACACTCCTCATTCGTAAGCAGCGTCTCATACATTTTCTCGCCGTGTCGAATACCAATCACCTTGATATCTTCCCTCTTACCACCAAACAACTCACATACTGCTTCTGCCTGTGTCTGGATAGTACATGCCGGAGCTTTCATGATCAGCAGATCTCCATTCTCGCCCTTCTCAAATGCGAAAAGTACAAGATCCACCGCTTCCTCCAGGCTCATAATAAAACGGGTCATGGACGGTTCTGTCACAGTAATGGGATTACCTGCTTTGATCTGATCAATCCACAGAGGAATTACAGATCCACGAGAACACATGACATTGCCATAACGGGTGCAGCAGATCTTAGTCTTTCCGGAATTTCTGGACTTCGCCACAGCTACCTTTTCCTCAATCGCCTTTGTAATACCCATGGCATTAATGGGATAAGCCGCCTTATCCGTAGACAGGCAGATAACCGATTCCACTCCTGCCTCAATTGCTGCGGTTAAGACATTATCCGTTCCAATAACGTTCGTTTTCACCGCTTCCATAGGGAAAAATTCACAGGACGGCACCTGCTTCAAAGCAGCTGCATGGAAAATATAATCTACTCCCGACATAGCAGCACGTACAGAGTTCAGATCCCTGACATCTCCAATGTAAAACTTGATTTTATCCGCTACTTCCGGCATTTTTGACTGATATTCATGACGCATATCATCCTGTTTTTTTTCGTCACGAGAAAAGATACGTATTTCTCCAATATCTGTTTTTAGGAAACGATTTAATACTGCGTTTCCAAAAGATCCGGTTCCTCCGGTAATCATTAATGTTTTTCCTGTAAATAGTGACATAACTGGTCTCCTTTATTCCTTTTTTTCTATCCTTTTAGCCGAAATGCCATAGCATACGCCAAATGGAACGAATAATCTCCACCTTTTTTTACTTCTGGCTGCATATTGGCATAATTTCTCTCTTTGTATGACCAAAACATTTTGGGTGCTTCCATACCATCTACATAAACTTTATAGCATATAATATTTGTATCATATAATAGTTGCAACGCATCACTGGCTGTTTCCATATAAGGTGGTATCTTCCGACCAAGTTCTCTTAAATATTTTACATATTCCAAATGCTTTTCTTCAAAGAACTTATAGTTAAAATTACGATTACCTTTAAAATAGTCAAAAAACAAAATAAAATTACTATAATCCGAATCATCCATGTAAATTAACATGTAATCCTTTAATTCGCCCTTTAAATACGTAGAATAATTACCCAAAATATTGTCAAAATCGGAATGTTTGAATTGCATACCTCTGGTAGCGTCAACCATTTCATTTAACATAGTCAAAATATCCCTTGGCTTATATAATGAATATCGTAAAAACTCAACAAATGGATTATCTGGTTTTCTAATATTCTTCCCGTACTCTACTTGATATGGGAAATAATAGTTCCAACATACTCCTAATGTATATAGTCTATCTTGTTGTTTCATAAAATAGTCATCTGCAATCCGAAATAACTTTGAATCAATATACTTTCGGTAAGAAGTTACCCAGTTCAATAACACAGAATTATTTCTCAGTTTTTGATTCATATTATGAATTGGCATCTTATACATAATATCTGGCCGGATCAATAACATTACTTTAATATTCTTCTCACTAAGAAAAGATTGATTCATTTCTAAAACTGCATTTACAAGCCCTATCAAGCATTCAAAATACTGTTCATTATCGATATCTCTAGGCCTTGCATCTATTCCATCGACAAATAGAATTGTCGGCTTTTTCACTTTAACATCAGCAAATGCTTTTTCAAATCCATCTCTTATCTTCATCAAGCTGATCTGATAACTTTGTTCCACATATTTCTGTGAGCTTTCCGCAGTTGCCTGTCCCGCCGTCGAAAACACTCCTTGATTTATCATAGAGTTAATAGAAGCAGATGCATTATCAACAAATTCAAAGGCATTTACGAATTCTGGCTTAAAAGCATCACTATAAAACGTATCAATTGCCTTAGATAATTGCCTATATTTCAAATTATTAAAAAGAGAATCTTTATCTTGCTTTCTGATATTCTCAGCCAAAATAAGATATATAAGATTTACCCATATATCTTTATAGCTAGACAGCTCCAAAGCTTTCTGCTTTTTCATATTTAAAAATCTTTGATACAGCGTATTTTCCACCAACGAAATTGAGCAAAAGCAATTGACAATATCAGATTTCGACATATACACCGAATATGCTGTTTTTCCAGATCCTTTTTCTCCAATCAAAAAATATTTATCCGGTTTGCAAATTTCTTCTACAATATCGTCTACCAAAAATATTTTTTCAAACAGATCTGTATCTTCATTTCCGGCAATGTAGTAATCGTATGCATCACCTTTTACCTGTTGTAATTCCTGAATTTTTTTCATAGTATTTCTTTCTGGCAAATCAAAACTCCTCCAACATAAAACTGTCGTTACTCCATACCTTTTTAGTTAATTATCGTTTATAGTAGTATAACCCATCTTATTCGCAAATGAAATAGTTTCCACAAACTTTTAAAAAGCCTTTAGACTTATTATCATCTAAAGGCTTTCGCTGGTACTCCGGCTGCCTTACAATGATCTTCCACATCTCTCACG
>OICI01000297.1_pt1 | contig 17062 bp, 17 predicted proteins | sample 1581261 | NCBI WGS metagenome assembly OICI01 (sample SAMEA3882520, study PRJEB24775) | human gut metagenome | biome: human-associated habitat; feature: intestine environment; material: feces | place: Netherlands | collected 2009/2010 | reverse complement strand
GAAGGAACTCGACCGCTCGAACGTCAGACCGACGCTCCCCGATGCCGTCGCGGGCGACATAACCGCCGCCATGCCCTACCGCGCCATGCTCAACATAATCAACTTCATCCAGGCCGTGGACTACGTCGTGCCCGGCTTCGCCGCCGAGGAGACGCTGCTCTACTCCCCGGAGCTCAAGTTCTACTCCAACCGCATAAAGATGGATGAAAACTTTGACACCAACGTCAAGGGACTCCACTGCCTCGGCGATTCGAGCGGCTGGACAAGAGGTCTTATGATGGCCTCCGTCATGGGCGTGCTCATGGGCAGAAGCATAGCGGACAGATACAAAAAGTAAAGCATATTAATATAAAAAATTACCCCCGGAGATTTTTCAAGTCTCCGGGGGGTTAATTTTTGTGAAATGCGACTTGTCTCGCTGTCCTCGACACAAATGAAAATTTTGCAAAAAATCACCTGCAAACGCAAATTAACCAATTCGTTGTTGCGGCGGATTTCTTCTGTCTCTTCCCGTTTTCGAGGGCGACCTTTTGGACGAATAATATACCCATTGGCGACCATTCGCTGTTTTCTTCGTTGACGTGTCACAAGCTGTTTTATTTGATCTTTTGTCAATCCAAAGTGTTCGCCTATTTCTCGATTTGTTTCTCCGGCTTCTTTACGTCGAAATACCTCTTCTGCTAATTGCTCTACTTTTACATAACTTCTGGACATGATTTAACCCCCTGTCGTCGTTTTTATTCTACAACAGGAGGCTTTTCTTTCAATGTCCGTTTTTCAGGGTATAGTCCTTGTTGAACGAGGGTTTTTAGGTCAATCCGCAATTATGAGTTGTGCGAAAAAATAAGCATTCGTGTGCAAAACGAGCAATTGTATGCGCGTCAATGCTTTGGCAATTCGAAATTCTCCGGCCCCTTATATTTACCTGACAGAATCAGCGTAATCGCATATTTCAGAAGCTCCTCGTCTCTGAGAATATGCTGATCAATCAGAGCCACATTCATAGCTTGAGCGCGAATGACTGCATTGTGATTACAATTATTCGGACTTGACAAATCTTGCGATGTTGCGAGCACGGCTATTCCTCCAAAGCCGGCCGCCTCCGAGGCAATCTCATATATATATGAGTTGTCGATATGCGGAGAGGTTTTACAGGAAACAAGCACTATGTCTACTCCGCTTGTGGCAATTACATCGATCTCATTGCTTATCGGCTCACCTTCTCCTGATTTCCATTGAAAAGCGACGCCGGTTCTAACATCACCGAAAATACAGGTGTGGAGAAGTTTATAGTACACAAGCATCTCAAATAGGTTTCCGCCTTTCTCGGAAACAAAACGATAAAAGTCGTTGTCTGTAATTTGAAAGCTGATGCTTTTTCGGTCCTCTGCTTCTGTGTAGGCGGAAATAATATTTTCCGATTTCAGTATAGCCAAAAAAGATTTTGCGATCCCGCGGAACCTTTCGTCCGAAATATAATTTACCGCTGAAGTTAACGGCAAAACCTTAGTATCGGCCCTGCTCTCCGAAACGCTTGTACTCGCATTGGGCTTTCCCTGTAGAAAATTCTGAATTATTACCGAGTTCCATTCACTGTAACATTTGAGCTTGGGTCTATCGCCAAAAGTTCTGACGGTGCTGTGTGTCCAAAAAAAGTTCTCTACGCACCGGCATTTTTTATAGGGCATCAGAAATCCGTACGGATCATTGATTTTACCTTGCATGAGACTTAAATAGTCGCTAACATCCAAGGACATATCTTCCGTTCTGTGGGGCAGCATGTCATTAAAATTGAAATAAGACAGGCCTCGGTAAGAATCGTACGAAACCATTTGTACCCTTCCCGCAAATTCTCCTAAAGCCAAAAGAATTGTCGGCGGAATATTGGGTGTGATATTAAATATTACATCGTTATATTTTTCAAGGAGAAACCCTATCTTTTCTTTAATTGATTCTATTTTTAAGTTCGTGATCATATCAAATTCGGGTTCGGTATTATTCCCATGTAAATTGAAAAATTTACGAACGGCATCTTTTTTACCCTCGAATGATGAATCGGGATAAAACTCCACGAACACGGCCTTTTCGGCGCACAAAATCCATGGTACGATCACATCATTTGCGGCTTGCCCGTTTGTAAAAGTAATGATTGTAGAATCGTTTTTTATCAATTTAAGGCATATCGGTATCATACTGATGAACTGAACATCGTACGAAAGAAAGTCTATTCGCTTGTGCCTTTCCTTTGCCCATTTAAGTTTTTCATCGCTTGTTTTAACGACATCTTTAATCTGCTCATATTGAGGCGTCTTCATCAATATATTTATAGCCAAATTGTAAAGAGCAAGTGCATTCACATCCTCTTGTCTTGCAACAAGTTTTTTCAAAGCAACTTCATAATCTTTAAGAGCGTCTGTCGTTTCTTCATCGGTAAGACTGCCTTCGCAGCTTGAAACCGCATCTATTATTTCATCGAAATTACTGCTGTTCATTTTATCCGAGAGTCTTTGGTGACAATAAAGTGACGCCCAATCCAAATCGCTTAAATTTTTAAAACGAGCTTTAAATTTCCCCATCTCGTCGGGGACTCTTTCTCCCCACCGGCGAGAGGCCCTGTCAAGGGTTGCGCCGTTTTGACCGCACTCGCACATACAAATATGAAGATTATTCTTATTATCCTTATGGTTATTACCGTTTGAGTACAGATAACCAAGTTCATCTCTTTTTGGCATTCTGCACGCTCGTATAGCCATGTAAGCGCACCAACGCTTGTGCTCGAGTGCAGCAAGCAGATTAAATTTCTTGCCGTGCTCATTAATAATCTTAACGAGTTCGGCAGTCATCTCAACCGCCGTGCCGCCGTGAAAGCAATAATCCAGCTTCATGGGCATATGTACCGTCTGTGCAAGCGACGAATCCGCTGTATAATCCATTCCGGTAAAATTGGTGAGGGAGATAAAAATATCGCCCGTATCTTCCGGCGTTTCTTCGAACTCTTTCTTGTACTTTGCGAGATATTTCTCTATTGAATGTTTTCTGTTAATGGTGAAGTTGTTATATTTTGCATCATAGACATAATTAATATTTGCCGCAAGCTTCATTAACTCCGATGTATCAATATCAACTTCGGATGAGAAAGAAACATATTCAACATTGGAAGGAGCGGATATTTCTTCGCTGCCGTAAACGGCAAGGAGTACTCTTTGGGGGTTGTCTTTAATCAAGTCGGATATAATAACGCCGAGCAGCCCGTTGATTTCCGAAGCGCCGACAGATACTACTATGATATTTTGATTCTGTAAGTTCATACAGTCTTCCGCCGCCATAGCATCTGTTATTCCCGTTTCTTTAATCTCGTCAAAAGAAACGTCGCGAATGTCTATATTGGCATAATGGTATTTAGATGTGCGATTTCCGTTAAAGTCGGCAAAATCTCCGAGTCCCGGCAGCTTTTCTTTCAAGGCTTCCTCGTATTGTTTTGCATTATTCGAAGCGATTGTGATGTTCAAATCCACGCCGGGATATTGGCCGTCCCAAAACATAGCCTTAAAAGCTTCGTTGCCTGCCCATCCGTTACCGATGATTAAAACATTTAGCTTTTTATTGTAGATATAATCGCATGGCGGATATCTGTAAAACAAATCATAAATAGCCAGTCTGTTTTTTCCGATTGTGGACATATGGATCCCCCTTTTTGTGATTTCGCTGTGTTCATGTTTTTATTGAAATTAACGGTCTGTTTCGAGGGAGTATTGTCGATAATCAGCCACGACATGACAGACATGCCTTGACCCTTTGCTTATGTGTGATAAAGAAGTAATAGAAGTGTAAAAAATTTTGCCTTTCCTATCCGATACTTGTCTTTGGTATCGGATAGGGCGGGCGGTCATTCGGGCAAGTCCACCTTGCCGACGAAAGAATAGTAAATCTCAATATCCTGTCTGCGTGTGCCGTTTTCATCGTAGCTGCACTCATGCACAACGATTTTCTCTACAAACTCACGTAAGAGGGTGTGGGTCAGTTCTTCAAAGTTCATGTGCTTGCGGACAATGTTCATAAACTTTTCTGCGTTTACGGTAGCTTCCTGTGCTTTGGAAAGCTCCGCCTGTATTCTGGCAACACGCTCTTTCAATTCCTGCTGTTCGGCTTCATAGTCTGCCGAAAGCTCCGTGAAACGCTCGTCAGAAATGCGACCGCTTACGCTGTCCTCATACAGCCGCTTGAAAATAGCGGAAAGTTCACCGATACGCTTTTCGGCAGCTTCCAGTTCCTTTTTCTTGGCGGCGTTCCGGCGTTTGCCGCCGTCCTCGTTCTGCTCGATCAGCAGCTTCATAAACCGGGCTTCATGCTTTGCCGCATAGCTCGTCACTTTCCGTAGATTGGAGAGAACGCCCGCAGTCAAAAGGTCGGTGCGGATAAAATGTGCGGTGCAGTCATGGGTGCGCTTCTTGTAGTTCCCGCAGATATAGCAGTCCTGTTTCCGCTTATCGGTCTGGTAACGCTGCTGATACATGACGCTGCCGCAGTCCGCGCAAAAGAGCATACCAGAGAACAAGCCCACTTCATCATAGCGGTTCGGACGCTTGCGCTGTTTGCGTAATTCCTGCACACGCTCCCATGTCTGGGTGTCGATGATAGGCTCATGGTGGTTCTCGAAAATTGCCTGTTTCTCAATGGGATTTTCTATGCTGTGCTTGGTCTTGTAGGACGGTTTCTCCGTCTTGAAGTTCACCAAACAGCCCATGTACTCCCGGTTTTCAAGGATATGCACCACGGTATTTGTCGCCCATTTGCACTCATAGCCGGGGTGATAGCGGCGTGTGCTGCCCGTCCTGCGGTATTCCAGCGTTCCCGGCGTTGGGATTTCCTGCTCGGTCAGCATACGGGCTATCTTGGTCGGACCGTTCCCGGCAAGGCACAGACGGTATATCTGCTTGACCACGGGTGCGGCTTCCTCGTCAATGATGAAGTTTTCGTCCTCGTCCATGAGGTAGCCGTACACGGGTTTGCTCGTAACAGGCTTGCCGCTCATGCCTTTTGACCGTTTTACAGCTTTGATTTTCTTACTCGTATCTCTCACCAGCCATTCGTTGAAAATGTTCCGCAGAGGGGCAAAATCATTGTCGCCCTGTGCGCTGTCTACTCCATCGTTGATGGCGATAAAGCGGACGCCTTTTTGTGGGAAAATCATCTCGGTATACATTCCCACCTGCAGGTAGTTTCGCCCTAACCGTGACATATCCTTTACGATAACGGTAGCCACTTTCCCGGCTTCAATGTCCGCAAGCATGGATTGAAAGCCCGGTCTTTGGAAGTTCGCACCAGAATAGCCATCGTCCGTGTACCAGCGCAGATTGGAAAAGCCGTTCTGCTTTGCGTAGGTTTCAAGGATACGCTTCTGGTTGGAAATGGAATTACTTTCGCCTTGCAGCTCGTCCTCATGGGATAGTCTTGGATAAAGGGCAGTGATTTTCTGGGTGGTCTGTCTTAACATAAAATCCTCCGTTTCCGACAGCCAGCCCCACTATTCCGTATTTCGATTATACCACATGGGGCGGCTGTCTGTATAGCGGCTTCTGCTTCTTTACCGCCCGGTAAAATGACGATTTTTCTGTGCGGCTTGTAGCGTTAGGGCGAAAGCTGGGCTTTGTGTCCTGCGGCGGCTTCCGCCTCCAGCACTTTCATCATCTTATCGGCTGCTGTGTCGGTGGTATCTTTTTTGAAAAAGCCGGAAACGACAAGGACGGTGTTGCCCATGCGGATCTCTGTCACGCAGTCCGGGCGGCGGGGTTCCTCTTTTGCGTTCATGCTCGGGTTTTCAGTCATTCGCTGCTCCTTTCGTTTCGTAAGCCGCCATTCGCCGCAGCATATCCACGGCGCGGGCGGCAAGGTCGGCGTAGTACGGGTCGCCCGTATGAGCGTCCTTTGCTTTGAAGGCAAGACGGATTGCGCGGATCGTGCGCTCCACCTCCCTTGAGGTAAATCCGCCGTTCACCGCATCGGCGGCAAGGTTGGCGATATAGATGCAGTCCCCGTCGGAGAAGCCGTCCTGCACCCGCATACGGCCTATCTGCTCCAGCACGCCGTTCTTTGAAGCGGCGGTGCGCGTCCTGTCATCGGCAAACCACAGCACATCGCCGTTTGGAATTTCGGCGGCGGCTGCCTTTATTAAATCAACCGCCTCGTACATATACATGGCGTTCACCGCCTGTCTGCGACTGGAAGCATAGTCCTCGGTGATGGGTGTGGGCAGCTTCGGTCTGCCGCGTTTTCTTTTCTTCTCAGTCATGGGCCGTTTCTCCCTTCCCGGCAATATCGGCAGCGGCTACCGTTATTCCTTTTTTCTGTTCTGCCAGCATACCTTTCAGCCTGTCCAGCTTCTCCGTTGCGGTCTGTTTGCGGAAATTCTCGCCCGTAAAGAGGATAGGGGCGCACATTTCCAAAAGGCGGTCATAAATCCGGGCATGGGCGGTGTCCAGCGGATTTTGCAGGCTGTCCAATGTCAGATTGGTGGTAACGATTAAGGGCTTGCGGCTGCGGTAGCGGCTGTCAATCACATTGTAGACCTGTTCTAAACCGTACTCTGTGCCGCGCTCCATTCCAAAATCATCAATGATAAGCAGAGGAAAACGGCAAAGACGCTCGATATACTCGTTGCGCCCCTCAAAGCTGGCGGTCAGGTCATTCAAAATCGCAGAGAAGTTCGTCATGCGGACAGCGACTTCCTGCTCCATGAGGGCATTAGCGATACACCCGGCAAAATAGCTTTTTCCTGTGCCGACCTTGCCCCATAGCAGATAGCCGATATTTTCCTCGCGCATGATTTCCCAATGCTCCACATAGAAGTGTGCAATCTCCATTTGCGGGCATTTCCCGTTGTCGTTGGCGAAAGTCCATTCCTGCATGGTAGGATTGGTAAATCCCCGGCGTTTCAAGTCCTCCACGGTGTCAAGGTGCTTTCTGCGCTGTTCGGCGGCTTCACGCTCCAAACGCTGGGCTTTCTGGCAGTCACATTCTGCCGGGTGGCGGTCACGCCCAAACAGGGCGGCTTGCTTTTCCGGGAAGTAGGCTTCTTTCGGAGTGTGACACTTGCCGCAGTAAAGCAGTCCGTCCTCGCCCGTGTAGTCCTCCGGCTGTGGGGTAACAGCCGCCATATTCAAAACTCGTTCTGTAAACAGATTACTCATAAGCTCTCGCCCTCCTTGCAGGTGTATTCGGGTATGCCCTGTTTCGGGGCAGCCTTTGCGGTATCGTCTGCCGCCCATCTGCGGATAGTGGCGGCGTGGTTTTTATATTTCTTGCCCGTGGACGCGATATAGCCGGAAAGCCGCTCAATGTAGTACGCCCATTTTTCGGGCAGCTCCGCTTGCAGTTCGGAAAGCTCCGTATCAGTCAGAAATACATTCTCATATCTGCCATAGCTGCGGGCGAGGGCTTGTCCCTTTAACTCTCCCTCTTTTTCTAACTCTATATCTATCTCTTTCTTTATCTCTATCTCTGGTGGACGAATGTCGGACAAATGTCCGCCATTTGTCCGCGGCGGCAAAAGTGCCTTATTTTCAAGCCTTGCGGCGCGTTTCCGTTCCGCTTCGGTAGAGGATTGACCGATCATCAGCTCGATGTCGGTCATATAAAGCAGCCCGCAGTCAAGCTGCTCCACAAGCCCTAACTGCTGGAAGATGGCTAATGCCCGTTCCACCGTCCCGATTTGGTGACGGGTCAGCGTGGCTATCATCTGGGCGGTATAGGGGATATGCTCGTCAAGCTGCAATCTGCCGCCATTTTTCAGCGATTTTAAGTACAGCTTCAAGAGGATATTGGAATACAAAATCCCGTCTTTCATGTCCTCCAACAGCACAATGGAATCGCTGTCGAAGAAGTTTTCTTTCAGTTTGAGGTAGTAATATTTGCGGTTATCTGCCATTGGCGGTGTCCTCCCTGTGTTTCCATCTCTTAGAGAAATACCGGGGGCAGAGGACGATAATCGCCCGGAAGCTCTGCTTGCAGCCGTGTGTGCAGCCCCGGCAAAGGTCATTGTAGGTAATACGGTTTCGGTGGTTGAGGAAAAAGCTCCATTCCAACCGCCGCTTTTTGCTCATGCGTGGCATTTCTCGCTCCTTTCTGCCGTTTCCGCTGGTATAAGCGGATAGGTCGGTAAAAATGTAGTTTCTCGGTGTCATTTTCGGGGATTTCCTGCGCTGTGCGCCCCGTTTCAAAGGTGGGCAGTATTGCGGATAGGGTGCAGGGCATATCCCCGTTTTGGTATCGTTTCGGGGCGGTTTTTAACGCTCATGTTCGTGCTTTTTCTCTCTGTCTTTCTCGCCTTGCAGGATTTGAGAAAGATTGCTTTTCACGGTATGCAGCTCCTTGACACGGGCTTTTTTCTCCCGGTATTCGTTGTAATGGGCGTTCTTTTCGGCGGTAAGCTGCTCGATTTCCGCTTGCAGGGCTTTATGGCTTGGCAGCTTGGAAACGCCATGCGCCCGAAAATAACGGGTGGCTGCGTCCGCTATGATAAAATCGCTTTCGTGCCGTTCCCGGTAGGCGCTGCGGGCTTTTTCCGTTTTCTGCGCTTTCAGACCGTCACGGGCAGGCTTGGTCTTGGCATAGGCAAGCACCTGTGTCTGAAGCTCCTTTTTCTCCCGGATAGCAGCGTCCAGGGCTTTCAGCTTGGCGGTGCTGTCCTGTAAATCCGCATTGGCGGATACAAGGGCTGCGTCCAGCTCCTCCGGCGAATAGCCGTACTGCCCGTAGGCGGCAACGGTAGCCGCCATTTGTTTCAGATTGTGGACTGCCGCCCAGCGGTCATAGCCCGCGCCCTTTCCCTCCGCTCGCTTCGCTGCCCGGTCAACCATGCGCTGAATACCGTCCTTTTCCGGGGTGGTTTGGACAGCTTTTTTGCCCTGCAAACGCTCCCTTATGTTGCGGGGGTATTCGGGTACGGTTGCGGTCTGCTCGGCGGCTCTGTGGGCGTTCTGTTCCAAAAGGGCAAGAACGGCAGCGCGGTCAAAATCATCTCCCAGCTTGCGGGCGGTAATGGGCTTTGTCCTGTCCGGCGTGAGGTAGGATAGCCGCCCTCGGCTCTCCTTGACAGTCACGCCCTGTTGCAAGAGAACGGCGGCGAACTCGCCATAGCTTGCGGCAGAGGACAGCGCGGTGCGTATGGCCTGCCGCAATTTTTCCTTGTCTGTTTCAAACTTCGTGGGCTTGGCTGGCTGCTCCTCGGCTGGCAAGGCGGCAGCTTCCTTGTCCAGCTTTGCCTGCCCTTTCCGCTGCGCCCAATACTCACGCTCGGTAATGCGGTTTTTGCTGCCATGCAAAAGGTCGATTTGATAGAGATTTTCCCGGTGGCACAGCTCCATGACTTCGGCTTTGAAGTATTCCATCGCCGCGTCTGTGCAGCGGTGTTTGCACCCGGCGCGGGTGTCTGCCGGTCTGTCCATGTAAGGCAGGAACGGAACTTCCTCTATCCGCAGAGAATTGATAACGATATGCACATGGATATTGCCGCTGTGGTTGTGTCCGTCCGGGTGGGTGCAGACAATGGCTTGGTGTCCGGGAAACTGCTTCCGGCAAAATTCCTCGCCCAACGCCTGCGCCCGGTCTACGGTCAAACCGTTGTCCACCGCGTCCCGTGGGTCAAAGCTGATAATGTAGTGGTGGCTTTTTACATCTTCCCGCTTCTGGTTCTTCCCATAGCGGAGATTGGAGCGCATACAGGCAACGGCAAAATCCTCGTCGCCGCAGTTCAGCGTGGCTATTCGATAGTCCTCCCTGAGCATGAGCCGCCCGTTTTCATCAAGGGTGGGCTTCATGGTAAACTCGTCATGTTCAAAGGTGAGGTACTGCTCGGCTGCGCCATAGTCCGCATTTTTAGAGCTGATATGTTTGAATGTTGCCAACAGCGTCACCTACCTTTCGCAGGACTTCAAACTTCAAGGCAGCAAGGTCAGAAATGGCGGCGCGGACTTCAACGGACAGGGCGTTGTATGGTGTGCCGTACTCGTTGAGGGCGCGGGCAATCTGATTGAGGTTGCCACCGATTTTTCCGTATTCGGCGGTCAGCCTGCCAACGGCGGACAACAGTTCATCATTGACCGGGGAAACGGTAACGATGGGGCGAATGGTCGCCCGTGTAATGGCTTGCCGGATAAATTCGGCTTGGCTCATGTCATAGTGTTTCAGCCGCTCGGTAAAGTCGGCGTATTCTTCCTCGGTCATGCGGGTTTTGACCACATGGCAGCGGTGGGGCGTGTTGTATTTTTTCTTCAAGCGTTGACCTCCTTTCTCGCCCGACAGGGCGCATGAGCAGGGTTTGGGGAAGGCACTCCCCAACAAGATTTACCAAAGGGGGCAAAACCGCAGATATGCGGATTTTGGCACCGTGGTAGAATCTTGCTCTAAAAAACTACCGCTTTCCTCGGCGGCTCTGGTTTGCGGATATACTGGCTTGCTCCACCAATATAGCGATTGCGGCGGCGTGTTCTGCCCGCTGTTCACCACTACAACGGTGAAAAGGGGGCGTTTTGGCAAACGCAGCGAAAATTTTTTTATTTTCCCTGTCTGCTCCCTACAACAATCCGGCGGTGTGGTTTGCCAAAGATTTTTGAAAATGGGCGCAAAAAAAGCAGTAAACCTTTTCAAGATTTACTGCTTATCTGCCGCTGTGATGGGCGGCGGTATTAAATTGTCAGCCGTTTTTCAAATGGAATTTATCTGCAATCGCTTTCTTTCCGCTTTCCAATTCCTTTTCTGTAATCTTCCATAATCCTAACGCAATGATCTGCTATCTTTTGCATTCCGAGTTCTTCAAAAAAGGCAATTTGTATTTTCATCAGTTCTTCACAAACAGTCAACTTCTGCTCATCCATATTGCTAATAGCAAGCCATGGGAACGCTTTATATTTCTTAGTGTCCCCAATGAGAAAATTGTACCCTATCAACTCATTTTCACGGAAAACGAAATAGAATTGTGGGCCTGAACCTGGAACTGACTTTTCCATAATTTGCTGCATTGTTCTCACGCCGCCGTATGCCGGAAAAAAACCTATTCGCTCAAGAGCATTTAATATGTCAATCCTTTTATCTGTGGGTATGTCTCTATAATTGATAATCTGTTCCATTTGCTCTACCCTCATTGAAGTTTAATTTGTCAGGCTCTAATTATACAACTTTTCTGTTTAGCGGTCAAAGCGGAACTTCAACAGGCTTTCTATCAGTTGCCTGACGATATGCTCCTGCATATCCGTGTTAATCTGTCCGTCCATTTTCGCACAAGAGCGGACATATCCCGCATAATGGGATAGGACGGCGGCAACAGCTTCCGGGTCGCCCTCGCTTGCCTTAACGATTGTCTCATAGGGAAGTAGCTGGCTCATAGGACAAACCCTCCAACTCTGCCCGTAGCCGCCGTAAAATCATCTGAATACGCCGCCCGGTTGTGTTGCCAGCCCGTCCATATCTCCGTCCAATCTCCCTATGCGTCAATCGTTGGAAGTAGTACAAGAAAATGATTTCCTGTTCCATCTGTGATAGTGCGGACAGGGCTGCGGCAAGCTCTGGACTTTCCAAAAGCACCATCTGACCACAGACGAAAAGCGGATAGCTGGTCATGCCGGATTGCTCCGCAAAGTATTTATCTGTGGTACTGAATGGATAGTGTTTTTCTTCTATCAGATATTCAAGCGAGATTTCCCGCTTGCGGCGGCTCCGTATGCTCCGGGCTGCGTCTATGGCAGCGTGGCGAATAACAGTCTTGCAAAAGGCATCGTGTGTATGCCGGATATGTTCTTGATACTTTTCGTGTTCGGTCATGGAAAATCCCCCTTTCTGAATAATGGCAGAGGGCGGCAGCATCTTGTGCTGTCGCCCTCTTGATTACCGAACAGCAAAGACGGGCGGGGCTGTCAACGGCGGCGCATTTGCGCCGTTCATCTTGACCGTTGACAGGCTCGGCTGGGTTTGCTATCTGCTCACGGCAATTCACTCTCATTGATAGGAATTGCCTCAAGTTCCGTATTCAAATTGTTCCAATAAGAGCCGATATCCGCACTTGTGAAATACTTAAAACCGCCTGCTGCTGACTTCAATTCGCCGTTTTTAACCCCATAGCAGGCGTAAATCAAATCGTAGCTTGTTCCATCTGAGAGGTTAAATCTAAAGCTGGTCACATCTGCTCCGGCAGTTTCCTCAGTCGTTTTGTCTTTTAGGGATAAGCCCTTGAACTTATCATACAGGGTCTTTATATCATTTTCAGCAACAACTACTTTCTTTTCTGCTGATGCAGGCACTCCGTCATAGTGGTACATTTCAACGTTTTCGACATCTTCAACCTCAAATGGGAAGTCGATTTTGACAGGCTCATAAGCAATGTTTATAGGTAACAGAAAGAGAGCTGTAAAAATTGCAATGATACAAAGAGCGATGGAAACGAGAACAGCAATCGTTATCTTTTTTCTGCCTCTCTGCTTTTCTTTTGCCTCATGGCGCATAATAACGCTTTCGCTTTCTTCGTGAAGAACATCTTCGCTCGTGTGAGAAAGCAATTTCTGATAAATTGCGTTACAGTCAGCACAGGCGTTCAAATGCTCTTTTACCATCTCTGCGCTTGCTTCGCTGCAAGCACCGTCAACATACAGCGGAAGAATATCTCGAACAATATCGCATTGTTTACTCATGCTTTTCATCCATCCTTTCTTGAATTTTTAGCTTTGCACGATGATAAGTAACTCTCGCCCATGATTCTGTTTTTCCAAAAATTGCAGCGATTTGTGAAAAAGATAGTTCCCCGAATACGCGAAGCTGAAAGACTTCTTTGTATGGTTCTTCCAAACGGTGAAGAACGAGGTGTATGCGGAACGCCATGTCAGAATCTGCAACTGAGTTCTCAACATTTTCATTTGATGGCAAGTCATTGATTTCACTCACATCAGCTACTCGCTGACGGCTTCGCATTTCATCATGGTAAAGGTTTTTTGCTATGGAGCAGAGCCATGTCAATTCATCTGACTTACCTTTGAATTGTGATGTTGTAGAAACAGCCTTATAGAATGTGTTCTGCGTGATTTCCTCTGCTATCTCACGATTTTTGGCAAGAGAAATAGTATACGAGTATACCTGTAAATAGTAGGCTTTATAGAGCTTTTCATAGTCCATACTTGTCATCACCTCCTTCAGCTTCATAGGTTAGACGGAGAAATCGGAATTTCGTTACAAAGAAGTTTGAAATTTTTATACCTTTACGCTACTCTTGCTTTGTGCGGACTATTGGTAGACGCGCATTAACGGCAAGTAAAGAGATTGCTGTGTCAGCTTGATATGTTCAAATGCTAATTAAGTATAGCATACAGCTATGAATTTTTCTATTGCGTTCCCCTGACTTCGGAATAGTGGCAGGGCTGGCTATCCTTGTTTTGCTTTGTGCTTCTCTACCGTACATGAGCATTATCTCGGGGTTTTTCGCATCTTCGATGTCTTCCTCCGAACTTATTTTGCTGCACGATTTATGCTGTCAAAGAAAGTTTCGTTATATTTTTTATCTTCATCCGAGCACCGCGCCGCCATCAAATAACAGGCCCTCCTCGGTTCAAAACAAGTGAAATAAGGTCTTCTCCGATTTATCGCTGCGGAAATGACGCCATTCATCGTGCACCCGGCCGTTTTTTACATAGAAGCAACAAGAACGTGCGCGCATTGACTTCTCCGTCACTTCTCTTTCCAACATAATCCTGTCGAGTCTAACCAGAGTCCACTATATTACATCATAAATATTCCGTCAATCCGACCTCTCAGGCTCTTCTTATAAATTCATTTGAACCAGCATAATACCGAATGTTTTCATGAAGCTCCGCCTTCCGTCATATCGGACTCATGCCAATCCGCTTGCTTATAGTATAGTTCCGCTTTTAACCGGTGCGTTGTAACTCTCTAATCGGCGAGAATTTCCTTTGTCTCGGCCGCGTTCCAAATGTACTCAAATTGTTTGCAAAAGAACTCGTAGTTCTCATTATCAGCAAACGGAATCATAATGCTTCGCCGGTTAGTATCATCGGTGTTGAAGGTGTAGAAATCAACTTTAACAGAGTTCTCCGACTCTTTTTTCTTTTTCACAATCATAATGGCTTGATCAAGGTGTAGAGTTGTTTTCCTTACCTCCAGTTCACCGTTCAATAAAGCCTCGTCAAAATACTCTGTATTTCTATCCTTCATATCCTTCAGCAGTTCCACAGTTGCATCAAAAGAGTAGCGAAACAGGCTCTTTCTTATATTCTTGAAACGATACTTCATCGCCTCGTCCGCAGCCACCGAGTCAGGGTCAACTATTAGATATTTGATATGGACTCCGTTTAACAACGCTTGATTGATATAGTCTGAATTTATCAGCATATTTGCAAAATATGCACAAATATCTATTTCTACTGCATTTTTCCATCTTACGTCTATCGGCTCGCTTTCCAGTTTTCGCCTCGACGAAAGATATGATCTTGCGCCGGCTCTGTCTATATAATTTTGCTTCTCTTCAGTATCGGTTAAATATGAGATCAATTTCGGCAAAAACACAGTCTCAAAATCCTGAGGCGCATATTCAGATACACCTTGATATTTTAAAACATCGCGTATTCTATCCGGAGTTGACGGTTGTTTTGAATAGCCGTTTAAGAATATTGGCACAATGTTCTTTTTCTTTTTCAGAGCATATTCGATTTCCGCAACAAAAACATCTTCTTCCTCGCGTGCAGAAAAGCAATCTTTTGACAATATAACAATAAAGTCGCTCGCTTCATCTATCGTTTGACTGATTTCCTCATCAAATCGGCCGCGATGCATTCTTTTGTGATCCAAAAATGCCGAAAATCCCGCCTGAGCAAGTTTTTCTTCAAGCAGAAGCGCAAAGGTTCCGCCGCAGTCTCTTCTGTAACTGATAAATATTGTAAACATCTAATCTCTCCATTATTTTAAAAAGTCTTTAATCCCACAAGGTATTTACAAAGCACTATAAAAATTACATATCTCTTTCAATCCGATATCAACACCCGAGTATCAGCTTTAGACTGTCAAGGGCGGTTCTTTTGCAAATTCCTTGGCCTGTTATATAAAACGACACCATTCGCGCTCCGCCCTTCATTTGCGGCACCATATAATGCTTTTATTATATATTACAAAGCTCTTTCTTGTCAACTGTCCCGAGATCCGTTGAGAGCATTTATCGGCTGTAAAAAGCTTAATTGCCGACCGAGGCATCACATTTGAAAAATAAAGCAGTTTAATGGTCAAATGTGCCGAAATGTGCACGTATTTGTTGATAGGAAAGGTTCGTTGTTGACTTTTCCGCTGTTTTTTGCTAAAATGCAAACGGTTGCTTAAGGGTTGTCCTTCTTACCGATGTTTTATTAATGTAAAACTTAGGAGGAAGAACATGAACTATTCAATTGTCGACTATGTGTGCGAACACGCGGCGGATTGGGGGATCGACCCTGTCGCAACCGGCAGACAGCTTAAGAAGCTTCGCCGTCAGCATAATCTTACTCAGGAGGACTTATCCGGACTGTTTAAAGATTGTCGTGACGGTACGGCATCCAGGGTCATTATCAGTATGTGGGAAAACGGCAATAAAACGCCCACCCTCTCACACATAGTGTTCCTGGCGAAGTTGTACAACTGCACTATAGACGAGCTGGTCGTGACCTATCAGCGTTCTACCGAGCGCGATGATCGCGACCAGCCCGTCCCCTTAATAGCTCATATATCGAGACGAACGTATGGCGTTTACATATGTTCGTCTTTTTTTGTAAACCTATGGTTTCTGTGAAACATCTCTCAAATCGGTATAATAAAATCATGGATTTTCAAGGCGATGTCAGCTATAAAAATCTCCTAAGCGGTTGTTTTCTCGGAAAGCGCTAAATGTATTCAAAGATGTTGGCCACAACAACACCTGCCACAATAACCGCTTAGAGAAGAAACCGAAGCTCGCGGAATAATCAATCTATTATGCCGCAAGCCTGAATGCAAAGCCTCTTTTGACGGCAGCAAAAAAGCGCACAAAAAGCCAAGATGTCAACCGTCGGTTAATCGTAAGCAAGGGATAAAAATGGTATTATTTTATCAGAAGGTAACATAAACCGATATAAAAATAACACTGTTAATATTCGGATCGCGCAACCGGACAGCAGTCGATGATATAAAAAATCATCCTGACGAGTCGCTGAAAACTGCGACGAAACTGCTCAAAAAAAACTAACACAAGGGGGCGTACATCATGAAAAAGCCAAAAGTTAAGTACATAACAGGGAAAAATATCAAGGACGTCACTGTTCTGCCGAACTTCATTTTGAAGCTTATGGGAAGAATAGATGCACACAAGGGCGAAGATGTTGCCTTGGCGCACATTGATCGTTATCTTAAAAAATGCCTTTCTATCGAAAGCGGTGAATGTCTTGTCTCCGAAGAGGCCCTGAAGAATGCCCGTTCCGAGGGTGCCGCTAACCTCGACATCGTTGAGAACACCGCCAAAGAGATTCCCGATATGCCCGGTGATATTAAAGCCGAGCACACATGGGAAGTTCTTGAGAACCGCAGACGCGCAAGTAACAAAGCAAGGGCAAAAGAGGCTGTCAAGACAGCAAGAAGTCGTCTCTATGAAATCAATGAAGAAATCATCAACGGCACAAGCGTTCTTGATCAGAGGGTTGCCAAGATCAGAAAAAGAGCCGCTTCAAAGATTGCCGCTTATATTAAAGGCGTGCGTGTCGGTGGAATAACATCATTTGACCCGGATGTCTCTTTTTCGGAGACCGTTGTTGAAAGATACTACAAGAAGCACAAGCGCGACAAAGCCATTGCGGCTGTTGCGGCTGTATCAACCTACGAGGAGGACTGATTATGGGCTTTTTTAAAAAACTCTTTAAAAGAAAGGCTGCGGGCGAAAACATCAGCGGAATGCCGGAGACACACGAGGTTACACTTAATAAAATACTCGATACCGCGTCGCTGATTCCAGTTGAGTATAAGCACACCGCAAAATTCTATGAAGACGGTCTCGACCCTCTTGCCTATGAGCGTC
>OICI01000296.1_pt1 | contig 17177 bp, 15 predicted proteins | sample 1581261 | NCBI WGS metagenome assembly OICI01 (sample SAMEA3882520, study PRJEB24775) | human gut metagenome | biome: human-associated habitat; feature: intestine environment; material: feces | place: Netherlands | collected 2009/2010 | reverse complement strand
TGTTTTGAATATTTATCTCTTCATATACTCTGTACTGGCAGATGCAAAATCGGACATCATTTTCCGAAATTTATCAAATTTTCTTGTTTTTTAATTCTCCATCAGTGTGATTACTGTGTCATGGAGTTTAAGCTCATCGAAAGTAAAGAACCTTTCTGTGGTATCTGTTTTCTAAATGCAGGCAACAAAAAAACAGTCTGCCTTGACGAAAATCACTTCAATCAAAACAAACTGTTCTTCATATTTACTCTAATTTTATTTTATGAGAATAACCGATTTCACGAAATTTGCAGGTGAATCTGGAATATAAACAAGAGAAAAAAATAATTTTTAAACTCCATTTGCACTCCATTTGGTCTTTTCGACACCCCGCAAAGCCTTTATTTATGGGCTTTTCCGCGATTTTTCAAGCTACTCAAACTCGATGGTTGCCGGTGGTTTTCCTGTGCAATCATACATAACGCGATTGATGTGTTTTACTTCGTTTACAATTCTGCTCGTTGTTTTTCCGATGACATCCCACGGAATTTCGGCGCTTTCGGCGGTCATGAAATCGGTGGTGGTGACGGCGCGGAGGGCGATGGCGTAATCGTAGGTTCTTTCATCTCCCATGACTCCGACGGAGCGCATGTTGGTCAGGGCTGCGAAGTACTGGCCGATTTCGTGGGCGATTCCGGCTTTGTCGATTTCTTCGCGCCAGATCGCGTCGGCGTCCTGTACCATTTTGACTTTCTCAGCGGTTACTTCGCCGATGATACGGATGCCAAGTCCCGGGCCCGGGAATGGCTGACGGAATACGAGGTATTCCGGGATGCCGAGCTCAAGGCCGGCTTTTCTTACTTCGTCTTTGAAGAGGTTGCGCAGCGGCTCGATGATTTCTTTGAAATCTACGTAGTCCGGCAGTCCTCCGACGTTATGATGGGATTTGATGACGGTGGATTCTCCGCCGACGCCGCTCTCTACAACGTCTGGGTAGATGGTTCCCTGTACCAGGAAGTCTACAGCACCAATTTTCTTTGCTTCTTCTTCGAAGACGCGGATGAACTCTTCGCCGATGATTTTACGTTTTCTCTCCGGCTCTTCTACGCCTTTTAATTTTGCATAGAAACGCTCCTGTGCGTTGACGCGGACAAAGTTGATGTCGAACGAACCGCCTTTGCCGAATACGCCCTCTACCTCATCGCCCTCGTTCTTGCGGAGAAGTCCGTGGTCTACGAATACGCAGGTGAGCTGCTTGCCTATTGCCTTGGCAAGGAGTGCTGCGAGCACTGATGAGTCTACTCCACCCGAAAGTGCAAGGAGCACTTTGCCGTCACCGACCTGCTCTCTGATTTCGTCGATTGTGTTTTTGACGAATGAATCCATCTTCCATGTGCCTGCACATCCACATACGCCACGGACGAAATTGTAAATCATCTGTGTTCCGTTCTTGGTGTGAAGTACCTCCGGATGGAACTGTACTGCATATAATTTCTTCTCAACATTCTGTGTTGCGGCTATTGGACAGTCTGCAGTGTGCGCAACTACCTCAAAGCCCGGTGCAGCCTCTGCAATTCTGTCGAAATGACTCATCCAGCATACTGATTCTGATGGCAGATCCTTGAACATCACGCCGTTTGCAGAATATGTGATTTCTGTCTTTCCATACTCTCCAACCTCCGGTGTGATTACCTTTCCGCCTAATTTATGCATCATAAGCTGTGCACCGTAGCAGATGCCAAGCACCGGTATTCCCAGCTCAAACAGCTCTTTCTGGTATGATGGTGAATCCTCTTCATAACAGCTGTTTGGACCTCCTGTAAGGATGATGCCCTTTGGATTCATTTCTTTGATTTTCTCAATGTCTATTTTGTATGAGTAAATCTCACAGTACACGTTGCACTCGCGGACACGGCGCGCAACAAGCTGATTGTACTGACCACCAAAGTCTATGACTATGACCTTTTCCTGATCCATGTTTTCCTCCTAATTGTTTATTCGCTATGCTGCTGTTTTATAATCTTTGAAACATCACGTAATTGCTGTTTGCCACACTGTGGTGTAAACAATAACCAAAACATAACATATGTTATCTGCTGCCATCTCATTGATTACGTAAAAGCAACATGTTTTCTTATGTCATTATAGATTACGGAGTGCTTATCTGCAAGCGATTTTGTTAAATTTCTGTTTTGATTTTATGTGCAATTACGTTATAATGAATTATAAACACTTTTATAGGCTGGGAGGTTTCATCATGAGTTTTAAAATAATCACTATAAGCCGAGAGTTTGGCAGTGGCGGTCGCTTTATCGGCGAGCAGATTGCTCAAAAATGCGGCATTGAGTTTTACGATAAAAAAATAATTGAGCATGTGGCAAAGGAGCTCGGTATCTCTGAGCAGATTGTCGCAAACCAGGGCGAATATGCACCTGCCGGAAGTATTTTTTCATATGCATTTGTGGGGCGCGACATCACAGGAGTTTCTCTTTCCGACCAGATTTTCAATATCCAGCAGAAGCTCATCAAGGATATTGCGCAAAAAGAGCCATGCGTTATTGTGGGACGTTGCGCAGACTACATTCTTTCTGACAGGGATGATGTGCTGAATGTTTTTATAGAGGCAAACACTCCTGAGAAGGCTGCAAGAATAAAAAAGCTTTACCAAAAAAGCGATGACGAGGTCAAAAAGCTGCTAAAGGATGTCGATAAGAAGCGCTCTGTAAATTACCGCTACTTTACCGACAAGGAGTGGGGCAACAGAAAAAATTATGACCTGGTGCTAAACAGCTCTGTGCTTGGATACGATAAATGTATTGAGCTCATAACTGCTGCATACGCTTAACATACTTAATACACTTAATATATTTAATGAGCTTAATATGATCAGGCAGCGCAACTTTTGCACCAATGCAATACGGAAAATTGATATTATTATTACTATTAAAAAACCGTTTTCTTATTTTACGAAAAACGTAAATAGAATTACAACCTGTGTGTAATATTAAAAATACTCCCGCATAAACTGTAACAACAGAATATGCAGGAGTATTTTTTGAAATCATATATTGAGACAAGGGCGGTGGAAATCGCCAACTACATAGTTGAAAACAATGCCACGGTGCGTCAGGCTGCAAAGCAGTTTGGCATCAGTAAATCCACTGTGCACAAAGATATCACGGATGCTGACAGGCTGCTTCGCATTGACCCGGAGCTTGCCGCAAAGGCGCGTCACATTCTCGATATCAACAAGTCCGAGCGCCATATCCGCGGCGGACTTGCCACCAGAGAGAAGTATCTGCATCTGCCTCATGTGCATGCCGGCTGAGTGCATATTACCTCCGAATGTTTTTATATGCCAGGTGTTTACTGTGTCACATGACTTGTGAGCACACCGTACAGCCACTTGCCCTCATCGCTTAGATCCTCATAGGTAAAGCCGCTTGTCTTATCGCAGGCAGCTGTTAGAAGCGCTGATTTTTCGTCCTTATTGGACAGATTCCAGCACACATAGCTGATACCGTAGCTGTCGAGCAGGCTGATCCAGCTGTTTGCGGAATCTATGTCCACCTGACCGTTTCCATCGGCGCTGCAGATGCCAAACTCTGATACAAATATCGGCAGTCCTGCGTCTGCCGCCGATTTTAGCTTGTTTTGCAAGTCCTCCTTGTGGGTTGCGGCATAGAAATGCAGTGTATACATGATATTATCATAGCCTGTGACAGGGTCCTTGACTGCCTCATCCACATCCTGGCTCCAGTTAGGTGTGCCTATCAGTATGACTGCATCCTTGTCGTAGCTTCTGATTGACGGAATGACCTCGCTGGCATAAAACTTCACATCTCCCCAGGTCGCACCTTTGCACGGCTCATTGCAAATCTCGTAAATCACGTTGTTGTATGAGGCATACTGCTGTGCCATTTTGGCAAAAAATGTCTTTGCCACATCACTGTAGCGGTTTGGATTGCCCTCGTTTAGCACATGCCAGTCGATGATGACATACATGTCGTTGTTGAACACGTACTGCACTCCGTTTTGCACAAGTGTCTCAAGCTGCTGCCTGTCACCATCTGTGCAGTAGCCACCGCTTTCGTAGGTGTACATGGCGAGCCTCACCACGTTTGCTCCAAAGCTTTTCAGCGTGGCAAAGCAATCATTGGTCACATACTGTGGATACCACGCAAGACCGTGTGTGCTGACTCCGCGTATCCGTTATACTCTTCGGTATACATCGCCAGGCGCACGACATTTGCTCCCCATTTATCATGCAGCTGGGCAAAACACTTGTCATTGACGTACTGCGGATACCAGCTCAGTCCATGTGTGCTGACTCCGCGAAGCTGCACCTCGTTGTTATTTTGATCAACGAGCTTGCTGCCCTCCACATGCAGCTTACCGTTTACTGACGGACAGGCAAGAACTGAACTCTCCTGTCCATTTTCTGTGGTGAGCTGCTCTGTGTCAGCCACATTCTGATTTTCTGTACTGCTTTGCGTACTGTCCTCAGTATTATTTTCTGCAGAATTCACCGACTCAGTGGCTTTCTCATCCGTCTGTGACTCTGTCTCTTTGTTGCCCTTGTTACCACATCCTGTAAAAATCCCAAGCACCAGCACTGCAGCCAATACCAATGCTATATATTTCTTCATATTGTTATACTGTCTGACTGATTACTGAATAGATGTAACCTTGTAGTCCTCAGCCTCTACAGTCTCCTTTAATTTCTCATCAGAAATGTCAGAGCTTAATGTCACTACTGCAGTTCCGCTCTCATGGCTTACTGCTGCCTCACTAACTGCATCAAGCGCCTCGAGTGCCTTCTTTACTCTTGCCTCGCAGTGGCCGCACATCATTCCTTCGATATTCATTGTCTTTGTCATTGATTTTTCCTCACTTTCACTTGGTTTATTTGTTTTGTTTTTTCTATCTGATGTTGCTTTTCTGTCATGCTTAGGATCATACACCCTGCACAGATTCAGCCGCAGGGCATTGGTAACAACGCAGAAGCTCGACAGGCTCATCGCCGCCGCTCCAAACATCGGATTGAGCTTCCATCCTAATAAAGGATACCACAAACCGGCCGCAAGTGGAATACCTATTACATTATAGAAAAATGCCCAGAACAGATTTTCGTGTATATTTGTCAATGTAGCACGGCTTAACCGCACTGCTGCCGGTACATCTATCAGGCGGCTCTTCATCAGGACAACATCCGCTGCATCTATTGCCACATCACTTCCCGCGCCGATTGCAATTCCCATATCCGCACGTGTGAGCGCCGGTGCATCATTGATTCCGTCACCAACCATGGCTACCCTGCCCTGTTTTTTTAGCTTCCTTATGACAGCCTCCTTACCATCCGGAAGCACACCTGCGATGACTTCGTCCACTCCCGCCTGCTTTCCAATGGCATTGGCAGTCTGCTCGTTGTCACCGGTGAGCATAACAACTCTGATACCCATATTTTTAAGCTGTCTGACAGCTTCCGGACTGTCCTCCTTTATTGTATCTGCAACGGCTATGATACCGCAAAGCCTGTCATCTGCGGCAAAGAACAGAGGAGTTTTTCCTTCCTTTGAAAATTTGACAGCTTTCGCGCGCATATCATCTGACACTTCTACAAATTTGCTGACAAAAGCAAGATTTCCTGCTTTTATCATTTTGCCTGCAAGTATTGCAGTCAGACCATTTCCTACAACAGCGCTAAAATCCGTCACCTCTGCAACGGCGATTTCATCCGTTTTAGCGCGCTCCATAATGGCTTTTGCAAGCGGATGCTCGCTCTTGGCCTCGACTGATGCGGCTATTGCAAGAAGCGCTCCGGCATGATTGCCGGTTTCCTCAAAAAATGTCTCATCCGGCACGATATCCGTCACCTTCGGCTCACCACTTGTTATGGTGCCTGTCTTATCAAGAGCCACAATCTGTGTGCGGCCTGTTGCCTCAAGGCTTGCCGCTGTCTTGAAGAGTATACCGCTCTTTGCGCCCTTGCCATTTCCTACCATTATCGCAACAGGAGTTGCCAGTCCAAGTGCACACGGACAGCTTATCACGAGCACCGAAATGCCTCTGGCAAGCGCAAAGCCCACTGTCTCACCGGCTATAAGCCATGCTATTATTGTAATGATTGCAATTGTAATAACCGCCGGCACAAATACTCCCGATACCCTGTCAGCGATTTTTGCAATAGGTGCCTTTGTCGCTGCGGCATCAGACACCATCTGTATAATCTGTGAGAGTGTGGTGTCTTCGCCTACTCTCGTTGCGCGGCATTTTATAAAGCCTGACTGGTTCACTGTGGCAGCGCTTACTGCATCTTTCGGCTGCTTATCCACAGGGATGCTCTCTCCTGTGAGTGCCGATTCGTTGACAGCGGTTGTTCCATCTATTATTTCACCGTCCACAGGGATATTTTCCCCGGGTCTGACCACGAAAATATCGCCCTTTTTCACTGCATCCACAGAAATTTCCTGCTCAACGCCATCCCTTACAACGGTTGCTGTCTTTGGGGCAAGCTGCATCAGGCTCTTTAAAGCGTCTGTTGTTTTGCCCTTTGAGTGCGCTTCAAGCATTTTTCCGACAGTAATCAGTGCCAAAATCATGGCTGCGGATTCAAAATAAAACTCATGCATATATGACATGACCGCATCCATATCGCCATTCACCTGCGCAGCTGTCATGGCAAAAAGTGCATACACGCTGTATCCAAACGATGCCGCAGAGCCAAGCGCAACAAGCGTATCCATGTTGGGAGCGCCGTGAATCAAGCCCTTAAAGCCACTGATAAAAAACTTCTGGTTTATGACCATTACCGCCACTGTAAGCAGAAGCTGCAAAAGCCCCATAGCCACATGGTTTCCATTGAAAAACTCAGGCAACGGCCAGCCCCACATCATATGTCCCATGGAAAAATACATGAGAACAACTAAGAATATGAGCGATGCTATAAGCCTGTTGCGTAGCTTCGGTGTCTCCCTGTCTACAAGCGCATCCTGCGCTGCCTTTAGCTGCTCTAAGCTGTTATTCGCTTTGTCATTTTCTGATTCTGTTGCTGTGCCTTTGGGACTCGCTCCATAGCCCGCCTGCTCTACCGCCTCCACTATCTGCGCATCTGTCGCGCTTCCCTCGACTCCCATCGAGTTGGTCAAAAGGCTGACAGAGCAGCTCGTCACACCATCAACCTTAGAGACCGCCTTTTCCACTCTGGCAGAGCATGCCGCACAGCTCATTCCTGTAACTGTATATTGCTTCATACTGTCTGTATTTCCTTCTTTCTACTATTCGAATCTAACTATTCAGAAGCCTTTTCTAAAATCTCTCAATTCCTGTCACCTTGAAATCCAGTCTTTCGATGGCAAATGTTATTTCCTCATCGCTTAGCTCTCTGGTTGCCTCAACATGTGCCACGCCATGCTTTAAATCCACATCTGCCGATACTCCGCTCATCTTCTGAAGTGAGCGTGTGACTGAGTTCTTGCAGTTCATGCAGTGCATTCCGTCTATGTGCACATCTGCTCTCGTGACTATCTCGCCTGTAAGCTGTACTGTGGCTTCCTCGTCCTCCTTCATGGCTCCACCGCCACAGCAGGCGCCCTCGCCCTTTGAATGCTTTATAGTCTCCTTTAAGCCCACAATCACCAGTGCGGCAATTATTGCTATTATTAATATTGTGATTATTGTACTCATTTTTATACCCGCCTTCTTATAATACTACTTCATAAGCTTCTGCAGTGTGTTCAAAAGCTCATCTATTGTCTCATCCTTGCCGGCTCTTATGTCATCTGCCACACACGTCTTTATATGATTGGCCAAAAGGACTTTATTGAAGCTGTTGAGCGCGGCATTTGCGGCCGCAACCTGTGTGATGATGTCAGGGCAGTAGCAATCCTCATCCAGCATACGCTTGATTCCACGGATTTGCCCCTCTATACGGCTAAGTCTGTTGATGAGATCCTTATATTCCTGCTCTGACCGCTCTTTTTTGCGGTTGCAGCAACAGCATTTGGTTTCTTTTTCTGCCATGGGTGCCTCCATTTGTTCTTTGTTCCGCATTATGCATTTGTTTTACATGTCTAACCATACCCCTTATGGGTATCTGTCTTCAAGAGCATTATATACCCCAGTGGGGTATATTGCAAGGGCAGATTTCCTTATTGAGAAATTTTCAAATTATCTTCTGCTCCTCCCTCATGTTCTACAATAACCCGGTCTGTGATATTCTCCTTATTTTCTCCATCAAGAATATAATACTCCCCACTATACGGCACTTTGTAGCTCACCTTAACGTCTCTGCTTATAGCTCCCAGTTTTTCAGCTTCTTTTGCCCCCGCCGACAAAATATATACCTCCTCATACCCGGTATATGAGTATATGCTTACCGTTTCATCTTTTTCCAAATAAACAGTCGGACCGCTATATTTTCTATACACTAGATCACGTACCGAATCATTATTAACATCAATTAATGCCTGAATATGTTCAATCATATCGGCTGCAAATGACCTCACCGGCGTGATACACATACACAAGACAACCCCAGTCACAACCGCTATCGCAACAAAATATGCAGGATATCGTTTTGAGCTGTGAGTGGTATGTAATTCCTCGATACATTCTTTTCTTACCTGCTCAATATCAGGCATTTCATGCTGCGCTGCCTGTCTAAAAATATCATTTTTTTTCATTCTGCATCAATCCTCCTTATCCAGATTTTGCCTAAGCTCCCTTAGGGTACGATATAATCTGTTTTTTATGGTTGATTCCTTTACAGAAAAAAGGAGTGCTATTTCTGAAATATTTTTATCCATATAGTAATATAGATAAAATATTTTTTTAGTAAGTTCATCCTTCGCAGAAAGATATGTAAACACACTTTGTACTGTTTCTTTTGATATTGCTATATCGTCAAACGAAGTCTGTTGTACAGCTATATCATTTTCATCTGCCGACAAAATATTATAATCGTTCATTTCCTCAATGCCACGAAGCTTTTCTTTTAATTTATAATGACGAAAAATTTTTCTCTTTGCTATTTGCATTACAAGTGCATCCGGCTGCTTAAAATATGATATTCCATGTTTTCGTATTATTTTAACAACCTCTGTATAGGTTTCCTGAAATATATCTGCTACATCTTCAGTTTTTCCACATTTTACAATGATGTACGCTAAAACCTTCTGATTGGTTGAGGCATATAGCTCATTAAAAAAGTCATCCTGTGCCTTATTAATCAATCTGCATCCCTCCCTTCACTATATATGTGTCCCACACCATAGAAAAAGTTTCATGTTATACCATACTTTTATAATAAAAGCATGCAAGCTGTGTCCTGTCCCTCAGCTGCAGCTTTTCGAGTATGACACTGATATAGTTTCGTACGGTTCCCTCACTCAGATACAGCTCATCCGCTATTTCCCTGTTGTTTAGTCCTTCTGCAACCAGCTCTATGATTGAAAGCTCCTTGCCGCTTATATCATAGTTCTTCATTGCGTCAATGAACCGGGCCTGACCGGTGCCTGATGAAGCTTTACCATCAGCTCCGAACAGGTGTGGTATCCTGTCCATTATCTGTGTTCCAAACACTGTCTGTCCGTTGTTTACAGCTCTAAGTGCCGGGGCAATACTCTCAAAGGCCTGTTTTAGTATATAGCCCTTCGCACCCAGCGAGATTGCTTTTACAATGTATTCATCATCCGAAAATGTGGTCAGAAGAAGTATTTTGGCATCCGGATATTTTGCGAGTATTTTTTCTGCTGCTTCAAGACCTGTCATGCCCTGCATCCTTATATCCATGAGCATCACATCGGGCATATGCTCCTCGTACAGCTTTACCGCCTGCTGCCCGCTGTCTCCAACCGCAGACACCTCTATGTCATCCTGTGCGCTCAGTATTGTGTTCAGCGAAAGTGATACGAGATTATCATCATCTATTATTACTATTTTCATGTCCTGTTCCTTTCTTTTTCAAGCCTTGATTTTTATGTATATCCTCACTTCTTCATTAGCGTCACAAATATCATGAAACCATCGTCTGCCTTTATCCGCATGGTTCCTCCTATCGCTGCAACACGCTCCTTTATATTTTTTATGCCTATTCCATCTCCTGTTTCTCCCGAAAGGCTTCTTTCGTCAGCCGATGTGCCGTTGTCCATTATCTCAAGCTGGTAAAAGGCGGGATGCTCTCTGACTATTATCCTGATTTCATCGCCGTTACTGTGCTTAACTGCGTTGTTTACCGCTTCCTTTGCAATTGCAATAAAAGCATACTTGACATCTCTGGGCACATCATCCTCACAGTCATATTCGAGTGAAAATGCAAATGCACTGTCTGTAGGCTTAAGCTTCGCAAGCGCCTGACGCAAATCGACCGATTCATCGTACAAATCATGAACGCTTTTTCTCATGCTGTCCATTGCCGTATCGAGTGTACTCTTTAGGTCTGCGATAGGCGCTTTAAGCTTTTCATCGGTATTTATCACACCGATTGCTCCCACCTGCAAAATAGAGCGCGTAATCATGTGACCCACGTTGTCGTGTATCTCTCTTGCGATACGGTTTCTCTCCTTTAGCGTGGCATTGTATATCTGCGCATTCTGCTTCTCGATAAGCTGGTGATTCATCTGCTCCATAAGCATGTCGTGCTCCATGGACGCATCTCTCATGCTGTGCAGCTTCATCTGATACCCTAAAAGCAGCTCTGTGAAATACGAAAGCATTACCGCAAAAGCCATGAGAAGTACAACCTCCAGGATATAGAAAATCCCGGGTGCTATATGTTTTATCTTTAAAATACAGTCCACCGATACAGCTATCCCCACTAAGGCTGCAGCCATCCTCGACACCGTGTATTTTCTCTTTCTGAATACCATCGCTGCATACGGCAGCATAAAAAATGATGGTGCAAAAAATACTCCGGACAGAATATAAACCGCCAGAATCAAATCCAAAGCCCGGTCTGCCGTTTCGCTCTCGTTAGCAGGACTCATCTGCGGCACATCCTGCATGTCTATAAATGTACATACGATTATTCCTGTAAGTATGCACGCTATCATGACGTAATCGACCTGAAGGGATACCACCATAAGCATCACGCATGATAGAACTATTAAAAACTGACTACATATCTTATACATCAAAAGCCTCCATTTCCGTAAAATAAGCTTACAACAAATTCCATCAAACGTCACTATGACAAATGTCATTTTTTACACAACAATACCTCATCCAAACATAAATACGAATGTGACATTTGACACTTACTTTCCGGCACGCCATATAGTAATCTGTTATTGAGCCGGATATCAGGCTTGCAAACGAAAATACAACATTATGGAGGCAATTCAATGGATACAACCAAAAATGCGATAGAAGTAACCAACCTTGTAAAACGCTACAAGGAGCTTGTGGCACTCGACCATTTCAATCTGACCGTTAAAACCGGCGAGATTTTCGGATTGCTCGGACCAAACGGCTCTGGAAAGACCACCACTATAAACTGCATACTCTCCCTGCTCACATACGACAAGGGCGATATAAAGGTATTCGGGCAGGAAATGCACTCAAACAGCTATGATATCAAACGCGAAATCGGCGTGGTCATGCAGAATGTGGCCGTGTACGACGAGCTGACTGTATATGAAAATATCGACTATTTCTGCGGTCTTTACGTAAGTGACAAAAAGCTCCGCGAAAAATATGTAAAGGAAGCAATGGATTTCGTGGACATAGCGGATTACAGCAAATTTCTGCCAAAGAAGCTCTCAGGCGGACTTTTGAGACGTCTCAACATCGCGTGTGGCATAGCACACAAGCCAAAGCTCATCCTCTTCGATGAACCGACCGTGGCTGTCGACCCTCAAAGCAGAAACAAGATTCTGGAGGGTATCAAAAAACTAAACCGTGATGGTGCGACAATCATCTACACCTCACACTACATGGAGGAGGTTGAGCAGCTCTGTGACCGAATACTCATCATGGACAAGGGCAAGGCTCTCGCGCTCGGCACAAAGGATGAGCTAAAGCGCATGATCAAAAATACAGAGACAATAAACGTAGAAATTGCAGACCTGTCAGAAGCACAGCTTGACTCATTAAAGCAGCTGCACAATGCATATCAGGTCAGCTTTGAAAACGGACAGCTTCGGATTTATTTCAGTGGTGGACGCCACAATATAATCCATGTGCTTGATTATCTGGAACAGAATAATCTGTCCTTCGGTCAGGTGTACACGCAGCTTCCGACTCTTAACGACGTATTCTTAGAGATTACCGGAAAGGAGCTTAGGGATTAATGAATGGACTAAAATTATTTTTTCACAACTCAAAATACACCATGCTAAGCATGTTCCGCCTGAAAGTCACACTGTTCTGGACACTTGCATTTCCACTGTTGCTCGCCACCTTTATGTATATGGCATTCGGAAATCTGTTTGAAAAGGATGAAATGTTTAAGACAATAAATGTAGCAGTGGTTGAATCTGAAAATGATGACACTCTGATGAGCGTGCTTGAGTCTCTCGATGTAAACCATACTGATTCAGCCAGTAAATCCGACGACAAGGACGACAGTTCAAATTCATTTTCAGACCTCATAAACATGAAGCTAATGGATAGCTCAGCCGCCAAAAAAGCTCTAAATGACAAAAAAGTGACCGGCATTATTTACACAGAGGATGCTTCACTGGTAGTGGATGAAAACTCATACAATGCCACAATACTTGAATCCATCCTGACACAGTACAAACAGCAAAAGGACGTATTTACAAACATAGCAAAAACCAATCCGGCTGCACTTGAGACTGCAATTGCCGGACTATCTGACACCACATCAGAGTATAAAGAGATTTCTCTTTCATCGGGAAATCAGGATGAATACACCAATTACTTTTACGCTGTATTTGCGATGAGCTGTCTGTTCGCCTCATTTTCAGCTGTGACAGCCACAAACCGTCTGCTTGCAAACACAAGTCCTCTCGGCATGCGAAAAAGCCTTGCAGCTCTAAGCAAAAACATACTGATTTTTTCAGAGTATATCTCACTCTTAATCATCCATTTTGTTGTCGAGCTAATTGCATTGGTCTACATGACACTACTCGGTGTGGACTTCGGAAACAAATATCCGGCAATCATCCTGACACTGTTTTTCGGCTGCATGATTGGACTTTCAATCGGAGTGATAATAGGTGCCATTCCTAAGCTTACAGAGGGCAGCAAAATCGGTATCTCTGTCGGAATCGGCATGGTGCTTTCCGTGCTTGCGGATTTATGCGCCAACGGGATAAAAGATATGATTGAGCACAAGCTTCCGATTGCTAACCGCCTCAACCCTGCCTGTCTCATATCCGACTGCTTTTACTCGCTCAACGTATATGACAGCTACGACAGATTTTTCAGAAATATATCAATAATGGCAGTTGAATCAGTGATTCTTTTAATCATGGCCTTTGCACTGCGATAGTGTCAAATGACCTATGAAAAAACTGAGCAAAAGAAAAAGGCTCAGATGAACCTTGAAAACTGTAGATCTTTTAGGTTGTGGTAGCCCACCGCCACTCTTGACGGTACGAAAAAGAACTGCTGTAGGTTAATCACCGACGGCGAAGAACTCAAGAACAGTTAGAGTTTTTCCGTCGATTACAGCAGTGTAGCAGTTCTTTTTCGTGCCATCAAGGGCACGCCGCTTTGCGGTGGCTGGGATAATTACCTCTGGCTCTGAATCTAAGAACAGTTAGCGGCTTCGCCGTGTTGCAGGTTCAGAATCGTCTGTTGACCAAGGAAGATGAGAAGCTGCCATTTGCCCAGCATCGTGTCAGCCTGAGACAGCATTTCGACTTCATTTAAGACTTTATAGTTGTTGTGTTTATGTGGTCTTAGGAAGTTGTAATAAGCAACCCAGAGGGCGAGATCATAGTTGGCTCCATCGATGTTATCAAAGCCGTTGGTTTTACGATAGGAAGCTTTGTATGTACGGTTTAAGCGTTCAATCATCTGCTTGTAAGGTCTGAATTCTTTAGAAACCTCATCGTCATTGGTGAGTCCGATTACTTGTGTGATTTCAAACTTAAACTTATCACCGAATTCATGGAAGAACTGCTGGGCGGCAAGGGGATATGCACTGTAGCCATCTGCAATGAACTTAAAGTTCTTAGGCAGTTCTTTTAGATGCCGGAAGGCCATCCGCATTGCCAGAATGCATGGACCAACACCACGATTATCAGATACCTGATAGCCGATAACAGAGCGTTTGGCAGAATCCATGATAAACCAGATATAGGTTTTGATACCACGGATTTTGATGTATGTTTCATCGGCAGTAAATACATTGCCAGTTTTGTAATCGTAGTTGTCTACGAAAGGTTTTATGCAGGCAGAGGCGGTTTTACAATAGTTGGCAACTTGCTGGTGTGAGATGCTGATGCCGTGTATGTCCTTCAATGCCTGAGCGGTTTTACGAAGCGATAACCCAAGATTCACTTTGTAGGTAAGACAAAGAGACATGACATGCTGGTCATGTTTACTGAATTTTAGGGAAGAAGCATTCTTGGGAAGAGTGTTTAAATCCATGCGAAAGAAATCTATCTGGAATTCCCGGTAGATGTAATGGAGTTTATATTTGTTCTTGCCATAGTCCTCCTTAAGGTCTTTTTTATCAACCTTGTTTAGATTGTGGAGGTAGTAAGGACATTTTGGATTTACGCATTTGTGGACAACAAAGTGTTTGCGGTCTTTCTTATGAGCCAGCGAGTGATTGCAGTGCGGGCATTTGAGGGAGTAGGACTTTGAAAAACGGTTTTCTTCCGGAGAGAATGCGGTGGAGCATACTTTGCACAGAATCTGTCCTTTTGAACCATTATTCTTGTAGAGATAAGGCTTTGGAGCATTGCAACGTGGACAGGTACAGTTGTCATCAATATCACATTCAGAACGGCGGCTGACAGGTTTGATTTTCTTGCCATACTTCCATTCGAGGTAAGGAATGTAGTCTTTGTAATCCCATTTTTCGTAATAGATTATTTTTGGGAGCTTATCAATCTTGAATTTTTGATATTTGGGAGAATGGGAGTCATCGAAGACCCACTGCTTAAGGGGAATATATCTGCAGATAAAATTAAAAAGCCAGCAGATTTGTTTATGTTGGTATTGAATAAATAGAAGTAAATAAAGTATAATGTCCATGAGCATTGTCTCCTTGTTGATAATGGTGTTTGTGGTGAACTCATTATACTTCTTTTGGGAGGTCAATGCTCTTTTTATTTGCAAACCTTCAATAAATCAAGGTTTTAAAAGAATTTTAGAACAATAAAATGGGTAGTTTTTGACACTACCTGCACTGCTTCGGAGGAAAAAATATGCAAGTATTTAAATCATATTTCAAAATACTCAACAGACATATGGGCCAGATGATTATGTACCTGTCCATATTCATAGGTATCATGGTCGTTCTCACTGCGACACGCACAAACAAAGCTGAAGGTGATTATGAGGCCATCAAGCCCAAATTTGCGGTATTTGACTATGACAAATCATCAGAAAGCAAAGCTCTGACAGCCTATCTTAAAAAGACATGCACACAAAAAAATATTAAAAATGACAAAAAGGAAACTATGCAGGATGAGTTGTTTGCCAGAAACGTAAACTGTGTTCTCATCATAAAAGAAGGCTTCAAGCTTGATGTTGTGACCATACCGGGTACGCAGGCAGCGACCACCTTTGAGTCTGCCATAAACAGCTTTACGAAAACGTACAATACTTACATTGCTTCCGGCTACTCTGAAGCTGATGCTCTAGCCGCAGTAAATACCTCGCTAAGCCAGAAGGCTTCTGTCTCACTGCTCAGTGGCAAAAATGTCACCTCGCACTCAGGGATATACTACTGCTTCAGTTATCTGGGATGGGTACTCCTTGTCATGATGATTGCAGGTATAGCTCCTGTTCTTCAGGTTTTCTCCAAAAAAGAAATCAAGGAGAGAATATCCTGCTCATCCTATAAATTTGCAAACTACAACCGCGAGCTGCTTTTGGGTGTGATTTTAACCGGACTTGTGGTATGCGCTGTAATTTTTGCCTCAGCTACAATCATGTTTAAAGGCAGCACATTCTCGTTTTCAGGTTTCCTGTTTACACTCAACATGCTCTGCTACATGCTTGTTTCACTGGCATTTGCCTTTTTAATCAGCAAAATCACCTCAAACAGTGAGATACTGAACATGTTTGCGAACACTGTGTCACTCGGTATGGCATTCCTGTGCGGTATATTTGTGCCGGAGGAATTTCTAAGCGATGGCATCATAAAGGCCGCTCACTTTTTGCCTGCCTACTGGTACAACCAGGCTGTAAAAAGTATTGACTTTCATCCGGTCAGGGAGCTTGGCTTTATTTCAATATGCATGGGAATACAGCTTCTGTTTGCTGCCGCAATAATTGTCGTTGCCCTTCGCATCACAAAAGCGCCTGACGGCTTCAAAAAGCATACAGCAGCTGTAGCTGCTCATAAATAGCTCTGCCTCATATAAATATATACAACGAAAAAGCCGGTACATCATGCTTCCATGAATGTACCGGCTTTAAATACTTAGCAGTCCGTACGGGAATCGAACCCGTGTTTCCGCCGTGAGAGGGCGGCGTCTTAACCGCTTGACCAACGAACCGTGTATTATAATATCATGGTCAAACGAATAATGCAAGTATTTTTTTAATTTTTTTCAAAAAAATTTTCCGTTCATTTACCTTAAACATTTTCCCTTTAAATGCTTCTGGCTTTAATTCCATTTTCGTCCCTATGTATGCTCTGCGACAATCTATCATATTCCGGCTCCTTATCCCAAAGCACACGTTCTTATCCTCATATTTTATTTATACGTTTTCCTCTTGAGTAAGATTATACACTACTTTGGTCACACAACGGTCACACGGAGCACTTTTCCACGGATTTTGTAAAAAGTATACATTGAAAATGCCGAAAACTGTACAATTTTAGACAATTTTCGGCATTTGCGTATTTTTTATTCGTTATAATCAACTATTATTTATTATATTTTTTGTATATCTTTTCAAACGCAGGCATGGAGCGCTTAAGTCATTCAAATAATTTATTACTGCGTTAGCCTTGTTAATCTTATCTCCTACGGTTTCATTTATTATTACTGCTGAAAGGCCTATAGCTTCATCAATAATCTTACCTTTTAAAGTATTACTTGTTA
>OICI01000295.1_pt1 | contig 17190 bp, 9 predicted proteins | sample 1581261 | NCBI WGS metagenome assembly OICI01 (sample SAMEA3882520, study PRJEB24775) | human gut metagenome | biome: human-associated habitat; feature: intestine environment; material: feces | place: Netherlands | collected 2009/2010 | reverse complement strand
CCTGTCGTTATAGGATGGTAGGAGGTGCGTGCCTACACTATTGCTGAATAGTTACAAATCGGTGGTTATTTTCCTAAATTGTCCTAAAAGATTGTTTGAGCGTCTGCGCACACAATCTCCCGTTACATGGGGGATTCGGGGCGATTTTGGGGTAGGGGAGCGGTTTTTTGCAGAATGTGAAGAAATATTAACGGGCTGGTTTTCAGCCCTATTTTTTACTACCTTTGCATCACGAACATGAAACGAAGGCGCTGCAGGAGCGGTTTTCCTGGATAGAAACGCGCTATGGTGAACACCCCCTTTTGTCGGGTTTTCGGCCAAGTTTCAAAACCTTATTTTATGAAGCAATACAGAAAAGAGACCAAATTAGAGAGCATTGTCTATCAAGTCATCATCACGCTCACCCTCATTGCGCTGCCCGTCTTCGGCCATGCTGCCACGACGGAGCAAGCACTACCCGCCGAGGTAACGGAGACAGCAGGCGATGGAGACGGATTTGACTGGAACAAGCTCATCGATGCCATCGCCCATTTCGAGAGCAAGGGCAACGCCCGCGCCGTAAACGGACAGTATGTGGGCCTGCTGCAGATCTCGCCGGTGCTGGTCCGCGAATGCAACAACATCCTCAAGGCGCGCGGAGAGAGCAAGCGCTACACCCTCAAGGACCGCTACAACGCGGAGAAGTCGCGCGAGATGTTCGCCATCATCCAGTCGCACCACAACCCGTCCAACTCCATCGAACGCGCCATCCGAATCTGGAAAGGTGGCATCGGATACAGCATCCGCAAAACACAAAACTACGTCAACCGCGTGCTTGAGCGCATGGGACTGTAGGCCACCACTTGTTCTTCGTTGATAGGGTTGAGGGGGATCGCCTATGATTGTTGTGATCCATCCACGGCAAAGAATAACCGCTAAAAATGTGGCGGATTAGGAGGAAGTAGAAGAAAAAATGAATCGTCGGTGTTCATTTTTTTACTATTTTTGTTAGGTTTTTGCGCAGAAAATATTACTTTTGCATCCGAAACATGGTCTTTCGGACACGCCTTGCGCACTCGTCGGCCTCCGTTTCGCCCCCAACGGGGGGACAACCCAGTTTGTTATCAATGAAAATTCAAAAAATGATCAACTACCGTATCCGTTCCATACGGATGCTTTTTGTCATACTTATGACCCTCGCTGCGGGTGCCCAGATGGCGCATGCAGCCAAGGGCGGACGCTCCGACTTCTACCAAAAATATATGTCGCGACCCTCCGAGGAGCTGATACGCATCGGCAAGGACTACCGCCTCAGGAAGAACAAGCCCGACTCGGCACTGCTCTTCTTCACCATCGTGGCAGGACGCTACACGCCCAACATGAGTGCAGAGGAGAAGAGAGAGGTGGTGGAGGCACTGAACATGAACTACTTCATCTACAGCTTCACCTACCTCAACTATCCCAAGGCTTACGAGAACCTGCTCCGCGCCCACACTATCTCGAAAGAACTGGGCGAAACAAGTGCCGCACTCTACTTCAACCTCGGATCCATGTACCAGCTCGTGGCAGGGAAGGGAAGACAGTGGAAACTCTACAGTAAGGCTCTGGACTGCTACCGGAAGGGTGTGCGCCTGGCCCTGGCGAAGAAGGATATGCCCACCGCCGACATGGCTTTCACCAACATGACGACACTCGCCGACGTGGTGGGAGAGTTTGCCAACACGAAGAAGGAGTGGGACCTGTACCGCAAGGCACACACGAAACGCAACACGGAGCACTACAAGTATAACATCACCCTCTACGAGGGCACAAGACTGAAGATAGCGGGACAGCTTCAGAAGGCTGCCGAGGCCTACGGCCGGCTCATCGACATCGTGCCCGATACGGAGCGCAACTGCCGCCGCCGCGCATTGGCATTTGTGGAGGCCGCGGAGGTACAACGACTCTTGCACCACTTCGACCAAGGACTGGCCCTCGTGGCGGAGGCGGAGAAACTCTATGTCAAATACAAGATTGGCGACGGCATGCAGAGCGTCTATCAGACCTACGCCATCTTCTATGAGGACATGGGGCGCAAGGCCGACTACGATCGCAGCATGTACCGATACTACCAGATCAACGACTCGCTGAAGGCATACTCGCTGCCATCCAACGTATTTAATATGGGTCTCAACGAGAAGGTGATCGAGCTCAACCAGGAGATGGACGGCATGAAAGAGCGTCAGACGCAGCATCGCATCTGGCTCATCGTGGCCGTACTGACCACGCTCTTCTTCGTCATCATCCTGCTCGTCGTGATGCGCGAGAACCGGGAGTTGCGCCGCCGCAACCTCGCTCTCTACCACCGAAGCTTGGAGGTGCTGAAGAGCGATGAAATGGCGGGAAAACAGCGAAAGACAGTCTCTGCACCCGCCGTGGAGGAGAACAGTGCGGCTACGGCTTCTTCCAAATACCACCACAGTACGCTCTCCGATGCGGACAAAGACCGTATCGCACAACTCGTGCAGCAGGTCATGGAACAGACCGAGGTCATCATACAGCCCGATTTCACGGTCGAAAAACTGGCGCAAAACATCAGTACGGGACAAAAGTATGTGTCGCAGGTCATCAACGAGACCTTTGAGTGCAACTTCAACACGCTGCTCGGACGCTACCGCATCCGTGAGGCTTGCCGCCGCTTCAACGATCCGCAACGCTATGGAAGCTATACCATCGAGAGCATCGCAAGGGATCTCGGGTTTAAGTCGCGATCTAATTTTGCCACCACTTTCAAGAAGCATACGGGTCTGAATCCGTCAGAATACCTGCGCCTGGCAAAGGAGAAAAACGGACTTTAATCCAGGATTTCATCTACCTCTGCTGCCTCTTGCTATTTACGGTTATTTTTGCCCGAAAAAAGTATGTTGACTTCATTAGCTGATGAATATAACTTCAGAGGCCTACGAAGTTAACTTCATCGGCTTATGAAGTTATATTCATCGGCCTCTGAAGTTAATATGCTAAAAAGGGGTGAAAAACTGCGTCTTTTGACCCATGCTAATAGCTCGGTCTGAGGACTTGTATTTTTACCCTGCAATCGCGATTATGATAAATAATAAAACCAAGTGAACACCCATTGCACCACAAATCGAGGCTTTCCACCATTTGCACACCAAATGCACACGATGGAATGATGGGAAAATGAGATTTTTATCGTACATTTGCAGATGTAAATCAGTAATTATTCATTTTCAACCTTTTTACAACAATGATGAACAACGAATTGATCCCCACTCCGATGATGTCTTTCGGAGAGTCTGTCAAGACATGTTTCCAGAAGTATGTCACCTTCAAAGGTCGCGCGCGCCGATCCGAATACTGGTGGTTCTGGCTTCTCAACTTAATTGTCAGTATAGTAACCCTCGTACTCGACTATAAACTGGATATGATCAACATCGAATTTGGCATCGGCGCACTCTCAGGCCTTTATACGCTGATCGTCTTCCTGCCCAGTCTTGCGGTATCCGTACGCCGCCTTCACGACACAGGACACAGCGGTTGGTACTACCTCCTCACCTTCATCCCCATCTTAGGCGCGCTGTTCTTGCTCTACTTCTTTGTCAGCGACTCTGCTCCCGAGGAGAACCGATACGGCAAGAGCCCGAAGTACGCACAGGAGACATTCTAACCTCTAATGACCGTTTTGGGTTACAGCCCAAAACGGTCGAATCGACGCTACGGAGAGTAGTTGCCCCACCCCCTGAGAATAAATCAAAAGACATTGCCATGAACAAGAAAGACCTATTCGTTTATTTACGCGGCCTGCTAACGTTTGTCATTTTCGCATCCGCCATCACCTGGTTTTATTTCCATACAGACCAACTACTATCACCGAGGATGTCGTATATCGTCCATCTAAGCCTATCCATCGGCATTACCATTCTCCTCACAATATCTTTTCTCACTCTTTGCTGGTATCTGCTTGTTACAGTATTCAATAAAGGCCGGAAGTTGACGATGAAAACGCGACTTTTAGTGGCCAGCCTCTGCCTTGTAGGCATATTGCTCCTTCAAGACACATTTGGCATTCCTCTCGGACTGCCCGAACGAATCAGTAGAATAATAAACACCATCTTCGGCAACGGAGTATGACCCCCATCGGATTTCCTTCACCTTTCAAGACATGTATTGGACAAGTATCACAAGACTACTACATCATCTGCGGACCGAGAAGGCGCGGCTGACGATTTGGCTATTCACCAGCGGTATCACCTTTCTGCTGCTCTACTTCTTTTGGGAACCGAAGGTGAGGAGCTTTCCCAAGGAGTTGGTGCGCATTGAGCGAATGGCCGACACCCGCCCTGCTGCGGCACTGCAGGAACTAGAGCGCTACGACACCACGAAATGTATGCCCGGTGCCATCACATACTACCATTTCATCGCATTGAAGACGCGCTACCAGCTGCAACCTGCCTACCGTATCGCCCACGCCGAACTCACCAAACTCGTCATCGACTTGGAATACCTGGACCCCACGCCGGCACAACAGGCCGACCTCTACTACTATGCGAGTAATATGGCGCTCCGAGGTAATGACATAACACAGTCGCAGGGCTATCTCTTCAAGGCATTGGCGCTCTACGAGCGGAACGGCAACACACAGATGGTGGAGCGGTGCTACCAACAGATGGAGCGCATCCTGGAAAAACGAAAGACCATTAAGGCCACTGAACGGACGATGGACGACACCAACAGCTATAACTTTGTAGGCGAAGAACAGCGGTTGCGAAAGGAAAAAACACGGCAGGAGTTGATCACGGGCCTTGTCACACTGCTTCTCGTAGCCCTTATTGTCGGATTCGGACGAATGACAAGGCGATGGAACCGCAGAAAGCGGGCGGAAATGAGGAAATACGCCCGCGTAGTGGTGTCGCTCAGAAGGACAGAGGAGGAGCGGGTGCTGCTGAGACAACAACTGGTAGAGCGCGAGGCACAATTGCGGGAGATGAACGCCCAGAGCCTAATGGAGGATAAGAAACTTGGCCACATCAGGCGTTCTGACGTTTATGGGCGGTTTCATCGTGTGGCGACGAATGGGGCGACGCCAGCCTCGCTGGCAAAATCTGGCCGATACCATCCACGAGGAATTTCCCCGACTGAACGATGTGCTACGGTCCATCCCCCACCTGAGCGAGATGAACCTCCAAATGTGCCTCCTCGTCAAGGCAGACTTCAAACCTGTGGAGATAGCCCGCATCCTTTGTCGCGACAAGAGTACCATCAACTCGGCACGCCGCCGTCTCTATGAGCGCGTCTTCGACGAGAAAGGAAGTCCCAGCCAGTGGGACGAATTCATCCGCAATATATAGGGGTCCTCAGCCGTAATACCCTCCTACCCTGTCGGGACAACTCCACCAGTCCATGGATCGGATGGACAAAAAAAAAGGAAACGGAATCATGCGTCACGCACCATTCCGTTCCCCACCCAAATGGGTTATCAATTAAATCAAACTATTTCGAACTTAAATTACTTCACCACTACCTTGCGGCCGCCAATCATATAGACGCCCTTGGGAAGTCCCTCCAGCGAGGTGGCGTTGCGGCGGGCAATACGTCCGTCGATCGTCCACACATCCTGTGCGCCCTCCTTGAGGAGCTCGGCAGAAGAAATGCCAGCCTCGGGATCGGAAGCGTCGTAGATGTCGATCTGGTCGAGCATGAGGTAAGTGTAGTTGGCGTGAGCCGTACCACGGAACTTCACGATGACGTAGCGCTCGTTGGTGTAAGGCGTGAGATCGACGGTGAGGGTCTCCCATCCCGAGGTCTTCTTCTCGCTGAGCTTGAACGTCTTGACGTCGTGGTTCACACCGTCAGGTGTCTGGACGACGACCGTCAGGTCAGACTGCTCGCCATTCTCAGAATAGAGATTGAAGCGCACCACCGGCTGGTCCACACCATTGAGTGCCACCTTCGGGAGGTTGAAGCTCGTCTCGTCGCCGGCCTCCACATTGTAGTACTCGGGGAACTCGGGATCGGGAATGGTGTAGGGAGACCAAACGACACCGCCACCATCGTCGTTGGACGAGGCCTTGCCGCTGATCATCCAGGGAGAAGAGTTGCGGCGCGAAGCGTGCTGCTCGTTGCTCTCCGTCCATGCGAAGTTGTTCTGTACCGAACCACCCTCGAAGGTCTCCTTGTAGGGCTGGTTGATGGGCTTTCCTACCACGATGGCGCGGGAAGCCTCCAGTGCGCCATTGCCACCATCGGAACGGGTGAGGGCTGCCACCTGGAAGAGGCCCTGTGAGACACCGTCGTCGGCTACCGACTTGTCAGGATGCCAACCGACCAGGACGTCCGTTGCACCAGGCTGGCTCGTCGTCATGCTGTCGCCGAGGATCGGGCCATCGGGAGTCTCGAGGATCTCGTAGATGGAGACGGAGACATGGTCTGGATCGACGTAGCCGTTGTTGGCACCTACGTTGCTTACCTTGTTCCAAGAAGCCTTGATATCATTGACTGCATCGGTGAGATTCACGACCGGTGTCTTGGCCACATCGGCGCCGACGAAGACGCGCATTCTGGCCACACGGCCCGGCTCGTTGCCGTTCTCGGAGTAGGCGATGACCTCATACTCGTGCCATCCAGACTTGTCGATGCTCTTATCGGTCCAGGTGTATTCCTTGCCTGGTTCGCCAAATTTCGTATTGGCATTGCCAATCCACATCACCGACTTGCCGTCGCGCTTGATGACGAAGTAGCCGATGCGTGAGAGCGGCGTACCATTGATGGCCTTGGTCGGCGCAGTGAAGGCGAGGTCGGCAGAGAGCTTGCCCAAACCTGCCGGCGTCACAGTGAAGTTGGAGACGGAATCGGGGGCATCCAGGGCCGCACCATTGTCGATACCGACGAAGTCGATGACGATACGTCCGCTACCAGCTTTCTCAGTATTGTCGTGGAATCCGATGTAGAAGTTGCCTTCCTTGTCCGGGTTGATCTCCATGTTATAGACACGGTCGGGATCGTTGGCGATCACGTTGCTCTTCATGAGCGTACCGGTCATGCCCTCGGGAGAGGCCGTCTGGCCATACTTCACCTCGAAGGTGTTGACGTATTCAGGAGCAAGGTAGTTGCGAGCCTTCATTCTGACGTTATAGACACGGCCCGGCTTGAGGTGGACGGGCGGCGTGAAGAGCCAGTCGTCGTTGCCACTCTCGTTGTTGTACGGGCCAATGACCATACGGATGCCACCAGCATTGAAGTAGCCCCAGGTCACACCGTCGCCATTGACGTCGTTGGCAGAGAAGATGTCAAACTCACTGCGCGTGTAGAAATCCGTCTCCCAGTTGGGCTCGATGGCGTCGCCAATGATGACTGCCTTGGCGTCGGCCGACTGACTTCTCATACCCTTGGCCACGGCGCGAACGGAATAGACATAGCTATGGAGCGTACCAGCACCGAGGTCGTCGGTGTAATTGGTAGCGGTCAAACCAGTTGCCACGACGGTAGTGTCGTGTCCGACGATGCGCTCCAGGTCGTAAGTCAGATCGCCCATCGGACCAGCATGGAGGGTCGTCGTCGGTGCGGTCCATGAGACCTTGGCCTTGTAGCCATCAGCGACAGCCTTGACATTGGTCGGTGCGAGCGGAATGTCCCAACCCATCCAGTGAGAGACATTCTCCTTAGGAGAATCGCCATCGGCATTGCTGAGCACGACGCTGAAGGTATAGAGCTCGTTCTCCGTGGTCTTCACCTTGACGGAAACATCCTGACCCGGACGTGAGGTGCCCTCGGCAGACGGCGTGAAGGTAGCCGTCGGGCGGTTGCTCATCACCTTGTAGCGGACATCACCATGGAGGATATCGCCAGCATAGGTGGTATTAGGAATGGTGAAGGAGATGGTGGCTGTGGCACCGTCGGCCGACGGGTCGCAGGTGACACCCTCCACGGCCAAGTTGTCAGCACGCTCCGGTGCGCCGTCGTTGGCCTCGGGCTGTGCCATCACCATACCCTGCACCTGTGCGAGGGTTCCATCGAGGAGGGTGGCCTTACCCGTATTGAGGTCCACGGTGTAGAGACCACCCTGGGCCTGGTTGTCGATGCAGTACCAGTAGAAGGTATCATCGCGCTGGTCGATCTCACCCGACTGGCCGTAGTACTGACCCATGACATTGGTCAGCGTGAGGCCCGTGGCACCCACGAGCGTCTCTTCGCCAGTAGATTTGTTGACCTTGTAGAGCTTGCCGTCCATACCGATAGCATAGAGCTGGCCTGCCTTGGTGATACCAATGGCGACGAAAGCCTGGGAGGCCGGACCAATCGTGGTGCGCTGGCAGGTCTCGTAATCGACCGTACCCCACTCCAAGGAGTTGCCGTCGGCAGAGTAGAACACACCATAGACCGTGCCGTCGGCAGCCTGGGCTGTCTCCGTGGCGGCGAGGTAGAGGTAGTCCATGCCAGCATCGAAGCTGCTGGTCTCGCCCGTAGAGAGGTCGGTGTTGCTCAGATAGAGGAACACATAGCCCTCATCAATATACTGCATATTGAGGTATGCGCCGTAGAGGTGGCCGTTCTTGGCCTGCACACCGTTGGTGGCGACATTGATGGTCTCGCCCGTAGAGGCAAGGACGCTGAAAGCGACGGGCTTCTGTGCCGTCATCGTATAGTAGCCATAGGGACCGTAGGTGGTCTCATTCCAGCCTGCCTTGTAGATCAGGTTGCACCAGAACTGGGCAGCCTTGCCTGCCTTCAGCGGATCGGTGACCTCGGGAGCCTTGGCGATGAAACGCGAGGCGCTGGGCAGCTGCGGCGTGCGAACCTTCAGACGCATCTGCTGTGAGAGCAGCGGATAGACGAGGCGCGCCTCTGCCGGAGTGCGAACTACGCCCTTGGTGTCCTGTGCCAGCACGGCCGATGGAACGAGCAGTGCGGCAAGGGCTATGGGGATGAATTTCTTTTTCATATCGATAGATATTGTTGATTCTTGACTGAGTTGTGGAACGGCTTCGGAAAGACGAGAAAGGAGATGGGCGGGACGGGCGGACCACTGTCCTTCCGTCCCGCGTCAAGTCCCAAACTTATCTATATAACATCTGCTTATGAAGTCATGTTGGTCTTTCTTCGCGCGTTCCTTTTATATATAAGGATCGTATTAGCGAATAATGCGCTTGCTCACCTTGCCACCCTGGCGGACGATGGTCACGCCACCCTTGACGGGCTGGCTGAGACGACGGCCCTGCAGGTCGAAGTACTCGGCGGACTCGCAGTTCTCGGTGACACCTGCCGACTCGATGCCTACGATGTCGGTAGCCTTGATCCAGACGATGTCGGAACCGTGCTCCACGTCACCGCCGTAATAGACGCTCTGGAGGCCGAGACGGTCATACTGCTGCTCGTCGAAGTAATAGAAGAACGCCTTCGTGTCGTTGGTAGAGAAGAAGTAGTAGCCATCAGAGAAATTGTAGGGCACCTCCTTCATTTCCTTCTCCAGACCATCATAGACGACCGGGGAGAACGTATAGATGGTGTTCTCGTCGTTGAGATACAGACGGTAGTAGAGTTTGTTGCTGTTGAGCGACTCGTTCTGCATACCCTTCGGGATGAGGTCGAACTGCACCAGACCTGATCCGCCATTCTCCTCAACACCCCACCAGTCGCGGAGGACGGGAGGAATCGGTGTTGACTCCTGCTCCACGAAACGCTTATAGACGGGGTCGTCGTAGTTGTGGAGGAAGTAAATCTCGTCGGGACGCACGCTGAGGAGCATGGAAGTGCCCTCGTCGCTGGTCAGCGTCATATTGGTGGGATCATAGGCGAAGCTCATCTCGCTCTGCTCCTCGTAGGAGCGGTTGAAGAACGTCACACCCGAATATTCAGAGGTCTCGGTGACGATGGAGTAGCTGGCTGGCTTCATCCAGAAGTGGTAGCACTGAAGCTCGTCGGCACCGGCATACTGCGGCTGGAAGACCACCTTGCCGTCCTTGATCTCACCCTTCATCCAAGAAGTGGTATCGCCCGGGTTCTGGACATAGAAGTCGTTGCCCACGGCCGCAGCGAGCGTCATCTGACGCACGGTGCTGATCTCCTGCGTCACGGAGTTCATCTTAGAGGTCTCCAGGGAGAAGACCTGGGGCTTCACGCCATCGGGCAGCTGAGCCGCCTTCTCGTTGAACGGCTCCATGCGGGTGAAACCGTCGCTATAGCCGACCCACTCGCCAAGACCGTTGGTCAGGCAGAGCATGTGTGCCGGATAGCGCGTATCCTCGAAGTGATCCTCTTCCTCCATGGCGAGGACGCCGTTCTCGAGCGTGAAATATATATCGCCGTCGGGCTGGCCATTGACCGAGTCGGGAATCCATCCGTAGGTGCTTTCGTCCAGGCGCGCCATCTTGTACCATGACGCATAATAGACCTGGCCGTTGTTCTCATAGATCGGCTGCGGCGTGTGGGCCACATAGTATCCGTCCGAAACCTTGTCGAGCTTGAGCCACGACAGGGTGGAAAGGGTGTTGAACGGCTCGTAGATGTAGATGCAACCGTCGTCGCCCTCAACATAGCGGCCCACGGCATACTCGTAGGTGTCAGCCTGCACACCCGACTGCGTGTTGCGGAAGGCGAAGCCATTGCGGAGCAAACGGTTGTGATCGACACCAGCAGGCTGCTCGTAGCGGATGTAGTCCTGCAGGCCACCAGCCTTGAGCGGCATGTTGGCAGGTGTTGAGCGGAACGTACCCTGGTCTGCGGGCTGCAAGACGGCGGTCTGGGCATTGTCGCGGACAGGCGCACTCTGGGTGGTCACGGTCTGGGCGAAGAGCGGAGCCGCGGCCAAAAGTGATATGAAGGTGAAAAGTTTTCTCATAGCGAAATTGTTGAAAAGAATCTGTTTAGATATCGGTGAATGTTTCCTTGTACGAGCCCGCTCCCATTGGTATCGGGAAGAAGCTCTTTGGAAGGAAGGCGGGCGGCGGATTGTCTCCGCCCGCCTTGTCCCCTTTCGGGGTGATGTATTGTTTGCGTCGTGCTGCCTTCCCTCCCGCTGGGGCGGACTGCTTGGTCCGCCCCGTTGGTGTGGAAGGGCGCGCCCATCATCATTAGGCAATCATCGGAATGGGCGCGTCCGTGCTGCAGCTACGCTGTGATAGATTTCATGCTTACTTGCGCACTACCTTGTGGCCGTTCTCGATGACGATGCCCTTGTAGTTCTTGCCGACACGCTGACCAGCGAGGTTGTAGCGCGTGAGGTTGGCGTCCTCACCATTGACCGTGGCAGCGTCGATACCGTCGTCGGTAGTCTTGGTGAACGTCTTCTCGGCAATGTCAGACACTCCGTCGTAGCGGTAAGCGATGGCGCGAACTACAGTCGTCCGGCTGATCGTGATCGGGCTGACGTAGTAGAGCGTCTCCTCGGCGTCCTTGTCAGGATCGGAACCGTCGAGCGTGTAGTAGATCTCGTCGGCCTCATTGTCCGGAACGATGCTCACCTTGGTGCTGTTGACAAAGACGGAGTCGCCCTGGATGTCCGGCGTGCCTACTGAGAGGCGCAGTTTGGCCACAAACATGTCTTTCTCGCCTCTGTACCAACCACCAACATCGTGGTACTCCTTCGGATCCTCTTTCCAGTAGTAGGCAAAGCCCTTAGAGTTGTCGAGCGCGATGCGGTTGTCGCCCTCACCGGCGTAGAAGTATGCGATGCCGTCCTCGTCCGTCTCCTTGACCACCTTCACACGCTTGAGCATGATGAAGTCGCCCTTGTGCTCACCATTCTCGATCTCGTCCCAGTAGGCGGTCGTGAAGTGATAGTCGAAGTCGCCGAAGTGGTTGATTACAGTGATGTCGTCCATGTTGGTCTCGCCCTCGATGTCGTAGGCCTGGAGGAAACCATTGTTGTAGTCGATCTTCACGCGAACCGTACCGTAGTACTCATAGTTCATGGCAAGCGACTGCTTCGTGGTCCAGTGGAGAGCGCTCTCGCCGTCGCGGATGATCCAGCTCTTGCCGTAGTTGGCAGTGAAGGGAGCGATGGCGCGGTTGAGCTTCAGGATGGCGTAGGGGATGTCCTTCTTGCCTGCGATGGCCTCCTCGATGGTCGTCTCCTGCCATTCGACGGCGGGACGCTTCGTGAAGGTCTTCTCCACCATCACGCTGGCGAGCTCATCGCGCTCGGCGAGGGCCTTGACCGTCGTGGTCTCGGTGATGATGAACGGCTTGGTATAGAGCGGAGACAGCGTGGTCGGGTTGCTGCCATCGAGCGTGTAGTGGATGGTCGTGCCCGGCTCAGAGCTCATCTTGATGGTGGTGTAGTCGGTGAAGTACTCGTCACCCTCGATCGTGGGAGCTGCGGGGGCAGCATAGTGGATGAGTGCCTCGGTGACACGGGTGGTAGCGGCGCAGCCATTGGCACCCGGAGCGTAGTACCAGAGGTTCATGTCATACTCCTGACCGTGCTTCAGACCGAAGTCGGCACCATTGGTGATCTCGAAAGTATAGTTGACCTGTCCGTCCTTGACCACGGCCTTATAGACACCGTTGGCAACGCTGGCGGTCAGATTCTCGATGCGTACGAGGTCGCCAGGATAGTCGGCGATCAGAGAAGGCTGGATGGTGATGGGGCGCTGCTCGTAGCTACCGTCATGGTTGCTGCTGAAATCGCCCTCGGTGACGACCACGTTGACGAAGCCACCGTTGTAGTTGACGTCACCCTTGATGGTGCCGTTGAGCGTGGCGCCGATCTTGAAGCTGACGTCGGCGTTGTTGGAAGTCACGTTGATGGCCTTGTTGCCCTCGCGGATGATATAGGTGAGTGCGCCATTGACGGTCTCGCCATAGGCTACCAGTGCGTCAGTCAGGCGGATGGTGGCACCCGTCAGGCTCTGCTTGCCCTCATGGATCTGTGCGATGGTCGTCTCGCCCTCGCTCTGCTTGACGAAGGTCTTCTCGGCCACGTCGCTGCTGATGCCGTTGCGGATACCAATAGCCTTGACAACGGTAGTCTGAACGACGGAGAACGGCTTCGTGTACTGCGGAGAATCCAGACCCGGCGTGGTGCCGTCGGTGGTGTAGCGAACCTCGTCGTCCTCCTGCTCGGGCATGATGATGACCTGGGAGCGGTCGGTGAACGGCGTGGTACCCGTGATTGTCGGAGCAGCGGGCTTGGTGATGTCGGCCTTGGTGAAAGTCACCTCGGCGATCTCGCTCGGAGCGCCATTGCGCACATACATAGCCTTGACGGTCGTCGTCTCAGTGATATTGAACGGACCCTCGTATAGAATAGACTCCGGCGTGGGGTTGGTGCCGTCGAGCGTGTAGAAGATCTGGTCGGTCAAACCCTCGGAAGTGATGGTCACCGTGGTGAAATCCAGGAACGGGTTGTCACCGTCGATGTTCGGGGCCTTCATCGTATAGCTGCGCTTCGTGATGGTCTTTGCGGTCACTGTGCTACTCACACCGTCCTTGACGGCGACGGCCTGCACGCGGGTCGTCTCGGTAATGGTGAACGGACCCGTATATTTGGGAGAAGCGTCCGTCGGGATACTCCAGTCGGTCGTATAGTAGATGTCAGTACCCTCCTCGGCCGTGATGCTCACGGTCGTCTGGTCGTCGAAGAAATCCTCTGAGTCGATGGTCGGCGGAGTGACGCTCACGCCACCAGCACCAGTGGTATAGACCTCGAGGGTCTTCATGCGGCATTCGGTCTGAATGGTAAGTGTGACGCTGGGATGGGCCGCTTCGGTCTGCGACTGCCAGTTCCAGTTATTCTTGAAACCGCCGATAAAATCCTGTCCAGGAACATCGGTGTAGGTGAAAGGCTCGGGGTCTCCCCACTGAATACCCGTGAACATCATAGGGATGTACACAATGTCAGAACCCGTAATCGTGATGGTTGTACCGGGCTCAAACTCCCAACATGTTGCGACGGCACCATCGGGGGTTATTGACTCCCAGGTACCCTTAGAGCGCGTGAGCGTAATGCCACCTTTGGTCAGCACATTGGTCTCACTCGCGTCGGTGGTAGCAGCAAAGGAAACCTTTGAGTACTCATCGTCCTTGTTGTAGTCATACTTCTCTGCCCATATCGCCGAACAGACGAATGTGAGCAGGAGCATCCACATGAAGCGTAGCTTTTTGTTCATAATAGTTGTTGTTACTTGGTTACAGACTTAGGCTTCTCGTCCTGATTGCTGGAACGGTCGGCCCGGCCCTTATTTAATAATGTATAGGTCACTATCTTGAGGTAGGTCACACGGACTGAACTTTTTCGGGGGCTGGCGGAGGCGCGATGCTGATTCATCGCGCCTCGGTTCGCCACCCATTCAAGTAGTCTTCTAATTCATTCGTCTGTGTTTCCTATAATATTTCTCTTCGATTTTCTGTTGCAAATGTACGATATAATTTTGAATCGGGCCTCCAGAAAAAGGTCTGCTGTTGCTCTAATTCCCGAAAATAGACCCTAAAACATGCGAAAATGCCCATTTCATCGCGTTTGCCCCTTGTTTCTATTGCCACAATACGAACAGCCACCATCACTACGGAGCGCACAGCAACAAATGACTCGTACGTCGAAACATAGAACTACCGACAGCAGAAATCACCCCTCCAGACCACCTCACCCGCACTCTTTAGCACATGGTAAGCTCGCAAAGACACACGATAATCCATACTGCTGCACAAAGAAAGCAAATGAAAAACTTGCCTGTTCGCAATTTAAATCCTATATTTGCAGCAGAAAGAGAAAGGACATGAGAACTCGTCATGATTATATCACACTCCTACGCCAGTATGCCAAGGCCAAGGCCGAGGTATACGGTATCATGAAAATTGGCATCTTCGGATCTGTGGCACGCAACGAACAGACAGAGGATAGCGATGTGGATATTTGTGTAGAAATATCAAAGCCAGACCTTTTCACGATGGTCCACATTAAGGATGAACTACAAGAGTTGTTTGAACGGCCAGTGGACATCGTGAGACTTAGAAGCAACATGAACCCCATACTCTTCCAACAAATCCAAAGAGACGGAATCTATGTATGACATCGAATACTTTGTCATAACCCAAATAGTATTTCAAACATACAACTCGCAATAAAAACGCGGGGCGTTTTTCAGAGAAACATCTGAAGAACGCCCCGCACTTGTTTTCATGAGGTTTTAGCGTACCACCACCTTGGAGGTCTCAGATTCCACACGGACGAGGTACATGCCCGCGGGAAGGGCGACGCGGGTCGTGCCGGCAGGACAAAGGCGGGTAAGGACCGTCTGACCCGACAGGGTGAGGACGGTGGCCTCGGCCTCACAGGGAGCGGTGAGGACAACACCACCTGCTACGGGCAAGACCGAGACCTCTGATCCGAGGACCGGACGGACGCAGGTGATCGGACTACGAACCACCATCAGGTCGGAGGGTGCGGAGGCGACAATGTCCTTCAGGTCGCCATGGCGGTAGCGGAGACCCGTCACACGGTAGGCCACCTCGTGGCCCTCGCCGAAGTTGGGGTTGTTCATCACCACCGACTGGGTCTCGGCGTCGGGCGTATGGAGCGATGCGGTGACGACGCTCACGGTCTCGCCTGCCTTCAGATCCTGCGTGATGCGGATGTAGTCGATAAGGAAGGGATAGTAGTTGTTGCTATAGAACGTGAGCGACTCCTTCTTGGAGCAGCACGGAAGCGTGACCGTCTCCTCGACAAATCCACCGGCGGGGAAGCGGATGCCGGCATAGCAAGCCGGACTGGCACCCTGGATGACGAGCCAGTCGTCCTCCTGTCCCCAGGCACGCACGGTGACGTTACATTCTCCGTCGTTGTTGCTCAGGTCGATGACGGGCGTACTGATGGCACCCGCTATCTGGCCTTCCTGGCCCGTGGCGGCCATTCCGCCGAGCCAGCCCTCGACCCACTGCAGGCTCGAAGCCTTCCAGCCGGCGATGTGCGTGAGGTCGTCGATGGCACGATAGCCACCCGTGTATTCGCCATGCTCGATGAAACCATCGGCAATGTCGCTCTCCTTGAACTCCGACTTCACGAGCGAGAAGTCTTCATAGAGCATCTCGAAGCCCAGCGTGTCCTCGGCGAGGGTGTTCTTCTGCACCTGCTCCACACGGTACATATCCACCTTCTTATGGCTCGTCCAGCGGGCCGTGTAGCAAGAGTCGGTCACGTCGGCAGCCTCGAGCACGGTGGGCTGGCTGACGGTATAGACCTCCACCTCGGCAGAAGCCGCTGAGGTGAACTCTGCGTTGCGCGCGCGTACATTATAATAATAGTCGCGGTCGGGATCGAGTCCGCTGACGACGTAGGTGACGTGGTCCTCGTCCTCACCCAGCGCACGCGCCTCGATCACCTCGTCCTGCAGACGGTAGTCGAGCGTAGGGGGCGCAGGATAGGCATAGCGGAGGTCGGAGATCAATACTCGCGACTCGTCGCCATCGGCGGGGAAATACTCCAAGCGGAAGGAATAGACCTTGTCAAACATCTGGATGGCGGGAGAAAGGTCGTAGGTCAGACCTGCCCGCAGATCCTCTTCGGCCAATTCGGCGAAGTCGATCCAAGCAAAGGCGTAGAGACCGTAGTCGGTGTCGGCATAGAGCTGGACGTAGCTGCCGTATGGCACTTCCTCCTGGTCTGCCTCCTGCTTGATCCAGAACGTGGTCGCCGAGAGGCCCTGGTCGCAATGCGGCAGGTCGATGTAGTCGCCCGCGTCGCGCAGGATGAGGGCCCGCGTGCCGTCGGGTCCACCATCGGAGAGGTGCGGACGGGAAGCGTCGGCCCAGTGGAAGTTCCAGCCCTCGGGGTAGTGAGGATTGGCAGCATCGATCACGCCGTCGGCATCGGCCTGCACCTGCGAGAAGTCGCCACTGCCCTTCACCTCGCCCTCGCCCGCGGTCTTGCTATAGACGGAGAGCAAATACTCCGTGGCCGTCGGCGTGGGCGTCCATTCGGCGGTGAAGCCATACTCCGTGGCGTCGCCCGGCTCGAAGGCCTCGGGAGCGGCTATCGACTTAGTGACCCGCTCGACGTGGATATCGTCGATGAGGATCGTGGTCTCGGTATTGGCCATAAACTGGAAGCCCGTGGCCTCGAAGGCTCCCTTGTCGGATGTGAAGGTGAAAGTCTGCCACTCACGGGTCAGGTCGTAGTGGCGACGCTCGTAGTCGATTAGGTCCTTGCGCGAGAGGAAGATCAGGTCGAGGGCCTTCGCTCCTTCCGTGGCCGAGGCCTCGGCTCCGAGACGGGCACGG
>OICI01000262.1_pt1 | contig 18582 bp, 18 predicted proteins | sample 1581261 | NCBI WGS metagenome assembly OICI01 (sample SAMEA3882520, study PRJEB24775) | human gut metagenome | biome: human-associated habitat; feature: intestine environment; material: feces | place: Netherlands | collected 2009/2010 | reverse complement strand
CTAGCGAAAGTAGAAGTGTGTGACCGCGCTATACAGCTACCTTATGGACGCCTCTTTCTTCAAAATCTAATAACTTCATTCTCACCTCATTTTACTCCCTCCCTCAAAAATTTTTAAAACCATTTTTCTATTTTTGATAGAATACATGAAAAAAGTTCGTAATACCAATTGTAATTACAAAGCCACTCAGATGCATCGAGAGAAGCCATCGGTATAACAAAGCGGGTGGGGAAGGATATGGAACTTATGAAAATAGGAGAAAAAAATTATATTAAACAACTTCGGCTTCATAATGAAAAGGCACTTGCCTATGTCATTGATGAATATGGAGGACTGCTTATGTCGGTGATCCGTAAACATCTCTTTTATCTTCCTGAGAAGCAGGAAGAATGCTTTGATGATGTTCTGCTTAAAATCTGGCAGAATATAGAAAGCTTTCATGAAGAAAAGAGTACGTTTCGGAATTGGGCGGCTGCGGTGGCAAAATATCAGGCAATTGATTATCTAAGGAACTATCGCAAAGAGCTTCAGACGATGAATATTGAAGATGCAGTGATCGTACAGGAAGACAAGGCACTTGCTGAAATGATAGAAAAAGAAGTCAATTCAGAAGTAGAAAAAATGCTGGCATGTTTAAATCCACGGGACAGGGAACTTTTTTATAAACTATATGTGGAAGAAGAAAGCATGACGCAGATAAGCCACGAAACCGGCATGAAACCGGAAGTCATATATAACAGACTTTCACGAGGGAGAAAGAAAATACGCAAAAACTTATTAGAAGAAAGAGGTGCCTGAGTATGGGAAAAAATATTTATGAAATTTTAAACGATGTAAAAATAAATGAAGATGAATATGAAAAAATAAATCTAACCGACCTTGATAAAGCGCAGAAACAGAAGCGCATTTTGAAAAAGATAAAGAAAAATAATAAATCACACAAAAATATAAGAAGAGCTGCCTTAGCAACAGCAGCTGCATGTGCTGTTATAATTGGAGCAGCCGGGGCCGCAAACCCTGCAATGGCGAAGAACTTATTCAGCAGTACAATAGGAAATCTTATAGAAAACCGTCAGGGAACAAAAGATGAAGGTGAAGCAAAGATTTATGAAAAGATTGCAGAAAAATCTATGACCGCTCAGGAGGAGACGGCCAGACATCAGGATAAAACCTACAATACGAGCGTAGATGTAAACGGAGTGAATGTGTCTATCTCAGATATCTATTGTGACGGATATATCGTGTATTACACAGCTGTATTAAAAACAGATAATGAACTGCTGAATCAGGCTGACTTTATAAGTTCCGGAAAAGGAAGTGATATTGTCACCGTAAATGGAAAAGAACCCGGAGGGGTCAGAATGTCATTTGAAAAGGCTTCCGATGGAACATTCGTAAAATCAGGCGAAATAGATCTGATGGATATTGGACAAAATACAGACTCCTTCTCCGATAAGGACACTCTCGAAGTTGAATGTTCTATGGAAAATCTGACGGGTTACAAGGATGACGATTGGGATAAAAACGGAGATTATAAAAGTACAGGAACTGTGGATGGTGAGTGGAAACTGAGCTTTCCTGTGACAGTAGACCGATCGTCAAACATAACATATCAAGTAAACAAAGAAGATCATGGCGTAAAGGTCTGTGATGTTGTGAAAACAAAAGCCGGGCTGGTACTTACAATAGAAACTCCTGATTTTACAAAAAAACCTTATAACGATCCGTACAATGATCCTGACCTGGCAGTTGTCGATGCTGACGGGAACCCTCTGCAATGGCTGTATGGTGGAATTTATAAACAAAATGCTGATGGAACAGCAACTTATAAAATTATGGTGCTTTATGAAAATCAGACAGACCTTACGTTTGAAGTAACAAATAAAAATGTCGATGGAAAGAAAATTGCCTCCATTGATTTTCAGATCCATTAAGTTTGTCAAGTTAAGTGTGTAAGTGTTAAATTTTGTTGTGGTGGTCGGATAAATCGACCACCACTTATGGATGCCGTTTTCTCTTGCAGTACCAAAAGAAATCATACCACAAAAGCACAAGCACTATTCCTAAAACCAATGCCCTCACCAACAATGGCATATGCCCATCTCCCAATCCGAACTCTATAACAAAAAACAGTGATATTGCAATCCACAGCCCAAACCAGCCCCACAAAAACACTTTTTGATTTCTGACCTTATGAAACAAAAGCTGAAAAAGCGGATCTCCACTCACTTTATAAAACTCACTGTATTCTGAGAAATCGCAGACAAGTTCCTCCAACTCGGCAAAGCGGTGTCCCTTTTTCTCTTCTTCTTTTACATAACTGAGATAAAAGTCTATATTTTGTCCATCATACGCATGGTCTGCGACCAGTTTTCGGCATAAATCCATAGATCCCTGAATTTCCTGCTGTTTGTGCTGTAACTCCAACAACTGCTGCTGGACCATCTCCTCCAAAGAGTTCTGTCCATCCAGCACACATGCTATTTTTTCGAGTGGCATATCCATCTTTCGATATAGAATAATCTGCTTCAGCCGCTTTACATTCTCTTCCGTATAATCCCGATATTTGCTCTGCTCATTTCGTTTTGGCTCAATCAGTCCCTTTTTTTCATAAAACCGGATATTGCTGATACTTAATCCGGTCTGTTCCGCTACTTCTCCAATTTTCATATATACACTTCCATTCATTGAACATCAGCCCATGCATAATTTGCTTTCAGCAAATGGGCTGACACTATTCATCTGGCTGACACTATCCTGGCTTTGTCTGTTATCTCTTTCGGAAAATCCATCATTTCCATGAGATCGATTGCATTGGTTCTGACAGCAATTCCCTGTTTCATTTTGTAGGGAAAAATAATATCTTTTCCACATATCTGACTGTCAAAATAATAAGTTTCATACAGATCTTCTTCAGCTTTCACCAATTCCAGATCATGTGTTGCGACCAACAAAAATCCCGGTTTTTGCGCCATGTACGAAAGAATCGCTTTCGACGCTCCCAACCGTTCCCGCGTATTGGTTCCCTTTAATATTTCATCGATTACAAACAGTACCGGTTCTCCCTTTTCGATCTCATCAAGCATCCGTTTGAGATATTTCATTTCCCGCATATAATAACTTTCTTTCTGCACCACATCATCCCGAAGTGCCATAGAAGTCATTACTTTTATTGTAGGCATTTTTACATTTTTTGCAACACAGGTATGGATTGTCTGTGCCAGTATGACATTGATCGCGACAGCTTTCATAAAGGTAGATTTGCCGGATGCGTTCGCTCCTGTAAAAATAGCGCCTTTTCGCAATTCTATGCTGTTTGCAACACCATCGTCCATAAGCGGATGACAAATTTTCTCCAGCCTTATGGACCCGGATTTCTGTATCATGGGGCTGCACCAGTTTGTCAGACTTTTCTGGAAAGAAGCGATTGCAATGTCCGTATCAACATCCCCCACAAATTCATATAATTGTAAAGTTTCTTTTCTGCACTTTCTCAGGGCTTTTTCTATATGGCAGAATTCCACAATATCATATAATGTAACACCTGCAAGATAATCCTGCACAATACCAGTCAGATCTCCTGTGACACTTTGATATTTTCTTGCCTGCCAACGCCCCATCTGTTTCGCCAGCTTCCTTGTTTTCTCCAGCGCCTGCAAAATTTCTTCGTCTGCATACAATTGGTTACCTTCGAAGCTTTTTATCATCCAATTGCAAAAATCCAATGCTACTTTCATATTTGCCACTGCAAACAGATTTCCTTCATATTTGTTTTTGGCATGCAGATAAATAAGCAAATTGACTGTGGCAACGACAAGAAGTCCCAGGCCCCATACATTGCTTCTCACCAAAACAGTTCCTGCCAGACAAATGACCAGCAGCACCTGCTGCAAGTACAGCCCGATACAGGAAGTAACCGGCCAATTGATTTCATCCATCAGAAACAATGGCAAATAATAATTTTCTTTTTGTTTCCCGATATGTGAAAGCTTTTCTTCCACTTTGATGCGGGATGATTCCTGACACGAAAAAAACGCAATTCGTTTTTCCATCCTCTGGAGTTTCTGTCTGTTTTTACAGCCATGAAGCCGATGATATAAAATCTGTTCTCCCATGTATGTTCTCGTATGATTGATCCGTGCAAATACACGATCCATCTCCAGATCATTCCATGTCACATCATCGACCCATTCCTGATTGAAAGTTTTTCTTCGCCTTTGCTCATACATTTCAATTTCGTACATGCGAAGCTGTAAAGATTCCCAGTTTTCCATGTCCATTGGATTTTTTCCGAATTGCGTTTTTATTCTGTTTTTCTGTTTTTTCTCTGACCACCGGTTCATAAGTTACCTCCATTTCCAAAATTCTGGTCAGAATATAAACCATGAACCAGGGTGAGAGTCAAGAATTATTTATTAAAAAAGCGTCTTTCCATTATGCATACACAGCCATATGTGACAATATGCACCCCTTATTATATGATTAAAGGGTCAAAAGGTATTTTGCCCCTCATTATTTTTCCGATATACCATGCGCCGCACAAAATAATAACAGATCACCTGCATCACGATTGTTGCAATCCACGATCCCGGATAGGAAATAAACAGAAAATACAGTGATCGATGTGTTGGAAACAGTCCATAGATCCATACAATTCTTGTTCCTACCGTACCAATAACTGAAAGTATCATCGGCACCATGGAATATCCCATTCCGCGCAATGCACCCGGAAACAGATCCATAATTCCGCACAGAAAATATGGAACCGTCGTAATCGAAAGAATCTCCATCGCGCTCTCAATTACCTTCGGACTCCTGGTATAAATTTTAAGAATCTGCGGTCCGAAAATATAAAATCCGCCTCCCAAAACCAGTGCAATTCCCATCGTCAGAATCAGACAGTCTTTCAGCACGCGGTCCATTCTTTTATACTTTCCGACACCAAAATTCTGGCTTGTAAAACTCATACATGCCTGTGTCACCGAGTTGATGGACATATACAAAAAGCCAAGCAGGTTGTTCGCAGCCGTATATCCCGCCATCTCTGTAGAACCAAACGAATTTACCGATGACTGCAACAATGCATTGGAAAAATTGATAACCATACTTTGCAGACCTGCCGGTATGCCAACCTGAAAAATCTGCTTCACATAAACGCCTTTGATACATAATTTTGAAAAGCGAAGCTGATAACTTCCCTCTATACGATAAAGACAGCGCAAAACCAGAATACAGGAAAGACACTGCGAGACAACCGTTCCGATTGCAACACCCGCCACGCCGAGATGCGCACCTATTACAAGTGTCAGATTTAATGCCGCATTTACCACACCGGAAATGATCAGGAACATGAGTGGCCGCTTGGTATCTCCAACTGCCCGCAAAATTGCTGCGCCATAGTTATAAAGCATAAAAAACGGCATTCCAATAAAATAAATGCGCATATAAAGGGTAGACAGATCAATGACATCCGACGGTGTTCCCATCAGTTGTAATGCACCATGGGAAAAAACAATACCGACAATGCCCATGACAATTCCACTGATCAAAGCCAGCGAAATAGCTGTATGTACCGTCTCTGACATTTCTTTATCCCGGCCTGCTGCATAGAAACGGGCTGCAATAACATTGGCTCCTAACGAAATTCCGATAAACAGATTTGTAAACACATTAATGAGTGCAGTGGTCGCACCGACCGCCGCCAGAGACTGCTTTCCACTGAATTGTCCAATGACAACAATATCCACCGCATTGAACGTCAGCTGCAACATTCCTGAAAGCATGAGCGGCAGTGCAAAGGATATCAGTTTATCCATGATCGTTCCATTGCACATATCAATCTCATATTTATTCTTCTTCAAACTTCAACACCTCTTACGAAATAAAGTCTTTGCATCCAATATGCCTACGCAATTTTACACCCTTTATTGTGTAATGTCCAGTTCAATCATCTTAGAGGTTCTACGAATACTCTTCGTCTGTGTCACAGGAAATCCCAGATCCTCAAATGTGTATTCTTTCCAATTTAATTCTTTCTGCCATCCATTATGCGGGATATACAGGCGATTGCCGTCTTTCTCTAATCCTGAATAAGTAAACGATGAAAGATAAGTCAGCACCTGCTCCTCGCGACCCTCATTGATGACGGTATTGATAAAACGCGCAACTGGCACACCATCATGTATCTTCCATAGATTCGTACAAGAGAAAACAGCCCGATGCTGTCACTACATACTTGTTTCCATGTCTTTCATACGGACGGTCATAACCGGCCATTTCCAGCTGCACAAGGGGAATCCCTCATCCATCATTGTCTGATTCGATTTGTTCCGATAGTTTTCCCGCAATGCTGATTTCTCCATTGGTTTCGATGAAAAATGCAGCAGTTTGATCTGCTTTTTATTTGTAATTCCAAAGGAGCCTACCGTATGCAGACAAATTTCCATTTATTATACCCCCCAATTATGACTGTACCAAGGGAAAACCCATGAAAGATTTCGGTTTTATTGACTCTTTAAAAATCGATTCCATGATCATTTTAATTAAAGAAAGCTATCGCGGTTTTGCAGATTTAGAATTGGACAATTTCTTTTCCACCGATGAACGTGTACTCAAATATCGTCTCGGCGTGGTAAGCGATCTTATTGCACAAAGCAGTGAATTTCAAACCTTAAATACAGAACTGTCCAAAATGGAAACAACCTTTGGTTATCTGAAAAGTGTCACACTCGGCATCAACCTAGACGGCAACCTCTGCCCGTTAGATGCAGGAATTGTCTCCGTAAATACCAACATGTTTATTTTTCTCTGCTGGACGATATTCGCTTTCTGACTGCCAGTGGAAAATCCATTTTTGCCTATTCGATCGGCATGGCGCAGGCTTTATTCCAGTTAGGCCTATTTGTTCCGGCTGAGTCAGCACTGATGAGTCCTTTTCAAGTACCAGCGGACTCGAAGCCAGCTATATTGCTTCCGAAGTTCTCACCGGAATTGGTATCATTGGCTGCTGCGGACTTTACGTCACCCATATCCATGATTTGAGCCAACAGGTTGAAAAATATAATTCACATCCGCGAAACCGTGGAAAAATTGATAATCTTGTGGCAATGATGGAAAATGTAGAAGAAGGTACGCGAAGCCATAAGGTTTTGCGCACAACTCCGGATGGACTTAGTTACGCAAAGGATATTGCAAAGCTCTATGGGCTCGATTTAGAGCATATTCTCAAAGATAAGTAATCCCAATCAGTTAAATGTTCCATCATAAACTGGCATATTTGATATATACCTGCTTTCAACTGCCGGAACATAATAGGCTCCATATGTCTTCATCTCGATATCCCCCTTGGAATCCGTAACTTCTTTCTCTTCCGGCAGTTCCACATAAAACTTATAATAGGGCATAAAATAAGCCTCAAATACATCCGTTAAATATACCAGTTCAACCTTTTTAACATATTTCATTCCCGGCAATTTATAGGGTGAACTCGTGGAATAATTATCTTTTTTCAGCAACGTTTTTGCTTCTGCCACAGAAATAATCGGGTAGTCTCCGACCTTCTGCGAAAGGTCGGGCTGATGAATCCAAATTTTCCGCAACTTGCCTTCTTCTGATTGTTGAAATTCTGTTTGCCTGAAATTGTAGTTGATAATCCTTTTTACGATATCCTCACTGTTTTCATAGAATGATAAATGATAACTCTGCTTCGAATAAATGTCATAATCTCCACCATAAATATTAACACCCGGTGATTTCATGGAAAGAATATCGCTGTATTTATTTTTGAAAAATTCTGCTGCTTTCAAACAATCCTTATATGTGGCATCATAATTGAAAACATAACCTTCCGGCAAATCCTGTGGTGTTTGAAACTCCACACTGATTTCACCCGCAGCGTTTGCCTGAATGGACACTTCATTTGTCTCGCATGTCACGGTTTCCATTTCCGGCTGTTCTTTTACCTGACTGAGTGCATGTTCATCAATCCCTAGTCTTCCGGCAACCTCCCGGATCTTTTCCAATACTTTTTCTTTATCATAGTTCTTAGGAATAAATTCTTCCAACTCAACTGTATTTTTGTACACCGGAAGTGTTGTTAATTCGATCTGTTCATTCCAAGGATTTGCATTTACCAATTCGGACACATCATGTGCTAAATACCCTTCAAATCCATAACTTGCTGCTTCGTTATTCCCTACTGATATTTGTGGTAAATCCAAATGTTCTGTTTTTCCTTCCTTCTTTCCATCCCAGATAAAGGAAACGCAGATCAAGATTGCCAGACATGCAGCTGCTGAAAGATACCTGTAAATTCTGTGCCTGCGTTTCCGTTTCATAGAACCCCTGACATTTCTTCTGACCGCATCCATTTCCTCAATAATCTCATCCGGCAGCATCCCTATTGCTTCACTCAGCTTTTCTGGTCTCATATCGAATAGCCCTCCTCACATAGATAATCTTTAAGTTTGTTTCTTGTTCTATGAAGAATTATTTTCACCTTTGCTTTACTGAATCCTGTATATTCGGCTATGTACTTCATAGAATCCAGATAATAATATCTTCCTATAAAAACAATCCTGTGTTCTTTTGGTAACGACATAAGAAAAGAATGTATGATTTCGGCCAAAATTTTGCAATCCACCACTTCTTCTGTGGCATTCATACCTGTGGTACATTCCTTTAATTCCTCCAGAGAAACTGCATACTCTGATCCCTGTCTTTTCTTTCTATGACGCGTTCGATAAATATCAATAGACAGTTCACGTATGATTTTTCCAACATAAGCAGACAAAATCTGTGGTTGATTTGTCGGAATGGAATTCCATATGCGCAAGTATGTTTCATTGATACTCTCCTCGCAGTCCTCTTCATTTGCAAGGATATTATATGCGATTTTATAAAGGTATTTCCTGTATTTAAGATCCGTCTCGTGTATTGCTCTTTCATCCCGGTTCCAATACAACTCTACAATCTGCTGATCTGTCACCTTGAAGCTTCCCCCTTCTTTCTTATACAGTTACATATATATATCCGACAAATGATCTGAAAAGTTACAATGTGATAAGAATTATTTATTCTATTACAGTTAACATAAAAAATACCCCAGAACGAAGTTCCAGAATGTACGCTAAAATCAATTTTTATAAACTTGCTATTTTCTATTTGCCATCCACTTCAATTCTTGTTATGATATTTTCGGTTCTACCCTACACGGTAGGCGGTTAGTCCTTCAACAGAGGGACTGTGACCCTCTGATTACATAGAAATCATCTCGTATGAAATAATCAATTGTAATATAAACACTACCTCCATTCTAGTTAATATACAAAAATCTTATCAATCACACCTAATAATCTACTAATATAATATTTATTCTATCACAGTTAACATAAAAAACACCCCAGAACCGAAGTTCCGGAGTGTAATGTACTCTTGATATTCTCTTGAATTATCTCTTTGAGAACTGTGGTGCACGACGAGCGGCTTTGAGACCGTATTGCACGAGTTTTTGAGCTGTTTTCCCTTGATACTCTGGGCTTTTCCGGCTTTCTGCCTCTCAGTTATCCGGTGTGCGGACCATAAAAAACGGCCTTTTTTCATTCAGCAATAGCCTGATGAAACGCACCATTTACTACCCCAAACAGCTCCTCTGGTTTATTGTACTTCACTTTTGCATAGATGTCCATAGTTGTTTTGCTGTTTTCGTGTCCGGCAAGGTATTGGACAGTCTTTGGATCAACACCAGCATAGAGAAGATTGGTAATGTAAGTGTGCCGTAGCTGATGCGGGGTTACATCAAAGTCCAGCGTATATCTGATTTTGGGTTGATTTTTCTGGGTCATGCCCAGCGTTGGGGTAACCGTGTATTTGATGCTCTGCCCATTCACATACTTATAATAGTTCCGGGGCTTAGTGGAGCGGACAACGACATACTGCCACACTCTTTGAAACTGCGAAGCAGCCAGCGGCTCCCCTTTACTGTCAGCAATCACATAATCTGATATGGAATTTTCTTTCGCTTCTCTCAGACAATCCACCAAACACTTCGGTATCGGAATATCCCTTTTTGCCGCCGGAGTCTTTAGCACCGTAGAAATCACGGGTCTGTTATGCTCTGTACGCCATGCCCGCCTCACCGATAGATAAGGTGTATCCTCGTCCAGAAATACACAATCCCATTGCAGTGCAAGAATTTCTTCCCGGCGCAGACCGGAATACAAACCGAGCATAATAAACAAATATGGAGGAAGTCCCTTGACTGTATCCAGAAGCACGGCTACCTGCTGATCTGTCAATGCCTCCTTCTTTTTTGTCGGTTTTCCGCCTTTACCGGATATTCCCGCACAGGGATTGTGTTCAAGAATTTGGTTTCTCTCTGCCGCATAAAAAATGCACTTGAGTAGCATATTGACCTTATTGTATAAGCCTTCCGATTTCTTTGACAATGGAACAAGCGCCAGCCGAATATCGTCAGCGGTCACTTCTTCCATATACATCTCTCCCAGAGGTTTTATGATATAGTTTGTCATATCCCTCGTATAACCTCTGAGTGTAGACGCAGACACCTTTGCCGACTGCATCAGCAGCCACTTCTCTCCATACTCGGCTACTGTCGGGTGCTGCCGGTGAAAGATAATTTCTTCCACCTGCTTCCGGGCCTCTAACTGCTTCTCATACAATTCTTCACAAGTTGCGGCATACAAACTCAACTCTTTGCCATCTGCATCCGTAATCCTGGTTCTGTAATACTGGATTCCTTTCAATGTAATGGTCCCGTACTTCGGGATCTGTGTTTTCTTTTTTGCCATCTTTGATCGTCCTTTCTTGATAATGTGTAGTCTCCGTATCTACACTCTCTTTTTATCAGAAAGCCTCGACTTAATCAAAGATACGGCTGAGGTAAAACAAAGAGCGAGACATCCTTGCCTCGCTCCTGCTTCATTTCCTATTTGTTATTACTGTGTTGCATCCCAGCTTGCAAACGCACAGTTCATTGATCTGACCAGCTCATCTGGTCTGTTGTACTTAACCTTTGCATAAATGTCCATGGTAATCTTGCTGCTTTCATGGCCTGCCAGGTATTGAACCGTTTTGGGATCTACCGATGCATGAATGAGATTGGTAATGTAAGTATGCCGCAGCTGATGGGGTGTTACTTCAAAGTCCAGACTGTAAACCACTTTTCCGTTATGAGCAGCCTTTTCTCCCAAGACAGGTGTGACAGTATGCTTTACTCTTTTTCCATCTTCATACCGATAATAGCTCCGCTCCTTGACCGTCCTCGTAACAATATACTGCCAAAGTCGCTTAAACTGCGTGTAGGACAGCGGTTCGCCATCCCGGTTTGAAACCACATACTCCGAAGTCGAAGTTTCCTTTGCTGCTTTCAAACACTCAGCCAAGCAAACAGGAAGGGGGATATTTCTCTCCGCAGCCTTGGTTTTCAATTCATCCGAAATCACCGGTCTGTTATGTTCGGTGTGCCATGCCCGTCTTACCGTCAGATATGGAGTATCTGTATCCAGATATACTGAATCCCATTGCAGAGCAAGAATTTCTTCCCGGCGTAGCCCTGCATATAAACCAATCATGACAAAGACATAAGGCGGCAAATCTCGGATAGCATCCAAAAGGCGCTCCACCTGTTCATCTGTCAAAGCCTGACGATCCTCTTGTGGAACACCGCCACCTTTTGTTGTCAGATAAATCGTTTGGTTGTGGTCAATAATCCTGCTTTCCATCGCTGCGCGAAAGATAGATTTGTAAAGGATTACCACAGATTTATAAACCGATGCAGATTTTTTGGAAACCGGAACAAGGGCAAGCTGAATATCATCCAGGCTAACCTCACCCATCCGTTTATCTCCCAATTCCGCTATAATATGCCGCCTAACCTTTGAGGTGTAATCCGTCAAAGTAGTAGCTCGTACATGAACCGACTGCATCAGCAGCCACTTTTCACAATACTCTGCAACTGTGGGCGTTTTCCGATGAAAAGTAGCATTCTCAATCTGTTCCAACGCAAGCGTTTCTTTGTTGTATAGTTCTTCAGGTGTTTTTGCGTAGATAGCTACGAGCTTACCATTCGCGTCTTTGATTCTGGTCCTATAATATAGGACACCTCTTTTCATAACTGTGCCATATTGAGGAATTATTGTTTGCCGTTTGGCCAATTCCGTCACCTCCTAAGAATAGACTCCAGCGCTGTATCTATGTTTTATCAGACCATTATGATTTCGACAAGGATACGGACCGGCTCACACTCCAGCTCTGCGAGGTTTACGATAAGTTGCGTTCTTTTCTGCTGGCTTTGCTCTGTGGGTGCATTTTGCGATATACTCCTGAAGGCCCGCTGAAGTAAAGTACACACAGCCATTCTGCACATATTGCACATAAGAAATAAGACCATTGTTACGGGCCGCGTCCAGCGTTGCAATGCTGATACCTAAAATTTCTGCTGCTTCTTTTCGTGTAATAAGTTTTTCCATAAAGCATATTTCCTCCAATCTGTCAAGTTTGTCATCGTGTTTGTTCAAAGCCACATGAATACGCTGGCAGCCGAAACTGCCAGCGCATGGTATCTGATTTTGAACAGGAAGCTGCAAACGCTTCCTATTTATATAACTCAGCTTTCATCACATTTGCCACGCCCCCTGACGATGGGAACACAACAGGTCTCCGCTGGCGCGGCTGTCATAACTCCGCAGCACCGTTCGTATCGTGTGCCGCAGGGTTCCCCCCAAGTCTTTGGCGGGCCGTGAGGAAGTATCTTTAAGCCCCCATGCAGTCATCGCGCCGAATCTGCCACAATCCGTTTTATGAAATCGTAGATCGCTCCGAAGCAGTCTTTTCATCACCTCCCTGACTGCTCCATCTTCGCGGCGTTTCATATTCGCTCGTACATGGGTTATGTACCTGTTGTGCTGTCTATTCGATTGTCAATGTACTGATGAAGGAGGAAAACTTGTCCTTCTTATTAACACTGACAAAAAAGGCAAAAAACAGGCGCATCAAATGAAATTTTATCAAAAATATTTTACAAGCTGCTTTAATCCACGGCGGATACTGTCTCGGACACGGCTTGGGTCTACACCTTCTACTTCGGCAATTTCATTTACCGTCATTCCCAGATAGTATCGGGCATAAATTCGCTTTGCCTGTTTCTCCGGCAGCTTCATCACAGCGGCATAGACCTGCTCCTGAAACTGTTTTTCCTCCAGAAGCATCTCCGGTGTTTGCGGCTTCAACAGCACCGCATTTTCAATGCCATTCTCGCAATCCAGAGAATACTGTGCTTTATAACGATACATCTTTCGCTCATACGCAGCCTCCGCACGTTCAGCTGCTCGAATAGTCTCCATTACTTCCTCTGTCACATCTACAAAAAAGTCTGTTGTATAAACATCAGGATAAAGTTCCCGAAGGTTAATTTTCTTCATTATGTACCTCCATTTCGATTCACGGGTGATTGACGGGTGAATCGAATGGAGGCGGAGACCGACACCGGCAGACAACCGGGTCATCTCCGAAAAAATGGCAACAAAAAACGCCAGATTTCCGTGAGGGAAAACTGGCGCGCCAAGAACAGCCATTATTATACTGAATTACATGGAACGATAATGCCGATGCAATGTTATACTTGCCCGGAGGAGGAGCAATGCTTTTTTTAACTGATGTAGATCATGTGAGCTTTGAAAAAGCAAATGGGACACGGTAAATTAACCTCCAATCGGCTACCGTGTCCCTGCAAGTCGTCATAGGTTTGTGCAAACGCAAAGAAACGGCGGCTCTGAAATCAAAGCCGCCGTTTCATAAGGCGCGTGAAAATATGTCTGCTGTACGACGGCTTTTTTTCTTTTGCCGTCGTGCGGCAGAATATCTTTATTTTCTTTTTTTCCTAACCACATGAACAATTATAGCAATCACAACGATTGCGGCAACCATGCCAATTAGGGGGAGCCATGTGTCTACGATACTTTGAAACACAGCCTCGCATTTTACATTTTCAGGTAACATGATTTACACCTCCAATTTCTTTTGCTCTGTAACAATGCGTTTACAAGATAGATAGGTTGCAAGGAAATAACTCCCGTAAACAATGAGGAAAAGAATAATGGTCAATCCGATATTTGTTGAAATATGGATATTCATAAATTCCTCAACGACAGTCATTGCTTTGCCGATTAAGAAAGCCGAATATATTCCGGCAACAGTCAACGGAATTGCAAAAAACACAGCCGTCTGCGTAAAAAGTGTGCGGTTAATTTGCTTGCGCTTGGCTCCCAACTTTTGCAGCAATCCATATCGGTAAATATTGTCCGTCGTTTCTGTGAGCTGTTTTAGTGCCAAAAGAGCAGCACAGATCAGCAAAAAGATTAAGCCGATATAACAACAAAGGAAACTCACCAAAGCATTGAGTCCGTAGAACATTTCATACATCATGTTCTTTTCTGCGTACCGATAACCATGCGCTTCGTCCAATCCAATAGGGACCATCTTTTGCAGGATTTCATTAGAATCCGCATCCGGCTTATATTGTACCAAAAGCACATTAATGTCTTTTTCGAGGCCAGCCACTACATGATCCGGGACAATGATTGTTCCGCGATCATTGTTTCCAACAGAAGTCATAAAATATGTTTCTTGCAAAACTTCATCGGATGCACGCAGTAAGGTTGTTCCGCCTATTGTGATTTCCAAATGATTTTGTAAGGCCAGAGAAACATATTGATATGTCCCAGTGTAATTACAATTTAACAAGTATTGGTCATCGTTCAGCGTGATTGGCTCTTTGCCCTGCATAGCCAAAGCACGATTGAAGTCCGAAACGGGAATTATGGCAACTTTGCTATTGGAAACTTCCTCATCAATAGGCCACAGCTCGACATTCTGACCTTCAAATAGCTCTGAATAGGTCATATCGGCCTCATAAATGCTGATTTGCTCCATGTTTTCGGCGTAATCACGCATTGCAACATCATGTGTGGCAAGATACTCGGAAATGTTGCTGTCTCCATCAGTGGAAACATTGGAAAGTACATTCAAATCATAGGGGGTTGCAGCTTTTGATAATTCATTCATTGCAAGAGCTGTGCTTGCCCCAATAGATACAGCACAGATGGTAATGGTCAGCAGGCCACAAACAATCGTCACCACAAGATAATTCGTGCGAATTTTACTTCCGATTTGGCGTACAAGGAATGTGTTCAAACCTTTCAGATAAAACCCTTTACCAGCTCCTACCACTTGGATGAAAACAGTGGATAATGAGTTGAACAACAGAAAGGTTCCAACAACCAAAGCTGCTCCCGCAATTTGAAAAGACATATTTTCACGAGATGGCAGTATTCCGTTTTTGTTGAACAGCACAGCGGAAATCCCTATGCAGATCAGGGAAAGCACAAACAGACAGAGCGGCAAAACACGATTTTCTGCTTTTATGCTTTCGTTTTTTCTGCTGGCCGTCAATAAGTCAATCAATTTGACATTGGTTACAGACCACACATTGAAAAGCATTACGATAAAGAAGATGATCACAAAACAAAGCACTGTCTGTCGAAATGCTCCAGCAGAAAATACGATTTGAAATTTATCCAATCCAATCGCAAAGAGTTTTAATGCAACCAAAGAAAGTCCTTGCGAAAAGAGCAACCCAAGAACCAAACCTGAAACCAAAGCAATGACACCAACACAAAGAGTTTCACCGGCAAACAGCCGGGAAATGCGTCTTTTTTTCATGCCGAGCACCATATATACGCCCAATTCTTTTTTACGGCGTTTCAAAAGAAACTGGTTGGCATAGATAATCAAAAAAGCCAATACCACCGCAATGACAACAGAAAGCGCCGACAACAGTATGCCGAGTTGGTCGTATAAAAGCGAACCGGTTATTCCCATATCGGAAAAAGCTGGCTGATCGGAAATTGAGTTGAAGGCATAAAACAGACTGACCGAAAGCGTCAGTGTAAGGAAATAAATCAGATAGTCCCGGATGTTCTTATGAACATTTCGGAAGATCAGCTTAAATGAGGTCATTTTGCTCACCTCCCAAGACGGAAACCACTTCCAGAATCTTTGCAAAAAAGTCTTTGCGTGTGTCCGTCCCTCGGTGCAGCTCATTGAACACCTGCCCGTCTTTGATAAACAAAATGCGATGGCAATAGCTGGCGGAAAAAGCATCATGCGTTACCATTAGGATTGTTGCCGCAAGCTGTTCGTTCAATTCCGTCAGCATCGTCAACAGCATCCGCGAGGAATTGGAATCAAGAGCGCCGGTAGGTTCATCAGCCAGTACGATTGCTGGATTTGTTACCATTGCTCTTGCAGCGGCTACCCGCTGCTGTTGGCCGCCGGACATCTGATAGGGATATTTGTTCAATACTTCCTGAATGTTCAGCGCCTTTGCAATCTGCGGGACACATTTTTGAATCTCGCTGGGTTTGGTTCCTGCGATAGATAAGGCCAGAGAGATATTTTCGTAGGCTGTCAGAGTATCCAATAGATTGAAGTCCTGAAAGATAAAGCCCAGCTTTTTTCCGCGAAAGTCTGCAAGCTGTGATCCGTGAAGCGTCGTAATGTCCTTTCCCTCCACATAAATATGGCCGCTGGTAACGGTATCAATCGTAGAAATGCAGTTCAGCAAAGTGGTTTTCCCGGAGCCGGAAGAACCCATAATACCGAGAAACTCACCTTTACGCACAGAGAAAGAAATATGATCAACGGCTTTTGTCAGGTTGCCCTTGTTACCGTAAAATTTTTGGATGTCATCCACCCGTAAAATTGTGTCGTCCATTGATTATGAGACTCCTTTCTCAAAAGCATTTTGCTTTTGTGTTTTTACTCTACCATAGGGGCTTCTCCTGTGCCATTAAGTTAGATTACATTTACCTTACCAGAATGTAAGGTTGAAAAAAGCGAGGTTTTACAGCCCCGCCTCTTTCAAATAGCTCTCCGTAGGAAATACCATAGTTACGGTAGTCCCTTGTCCGGGATCACTGGAAACGGAAAGCACAATATTCATTTTTTTACACAGCTTTTGGCTCAAATACAGCCCAATCCCGGTTGACTTGGAATAGCGGCGTCCGTTTTCTCCAGTGAAGCCTTTGTCAAACACACGTGGTAAATCCGCAGCAGAAATTCCAATTCCATTATCTGAAATAAAAAGGGATATATTATTTTTATCTGTTTTGGTAGAAAACTCAATTTGCAAATTGTCTTTACGATATTTGATCGCGTTGGATATGATTTGTCCGATTACAAATGTGCAACTCTTGCTATCGGCAACAATAGGAATGTCCAGATCATTCAGCACTGGTTTTCCGCCTGCTTGGATCAGAGGTTTGGAATATGTCTTTAACGCAGCATGAACTAAAGATTGCAGTGTGGTTTTTTCCACCTTGAAATCCTTTTCCACATCCGTACTGCGGGCATAGTATAGCACCTGTTCCACATAGGTATCAATTTTGCGGAGTTCATCGTCGATGCGTAGCGTAGTGGGATTTTTTTCGTTTTCTATCATCAGGCGTGCAGAGGTAATAGGGGTCTTGATCTCGTGTATCCATGAATCAATGTACTCCCGGTATTCCCGACTTGCTTGTTTTGCATTGGAAATCTGATCGTTCTGGTATTTATTGCAGCGCCGCAAAATATCCACTAAAATCTGACCTTCCAAAAAATGAGGCTGTGTCAATAGTTCACCCAAAAGCGACTTTTCTTCCATCTGTTCCATCATTTTCAGAAGTAGATTATAATAACTTCGTTTGCGGAAAAAATCATATACCAAAGCGGAAATATACGCTGCCATAAGGATCGTTTCGGCAAACAGAATAAAAGTAGCAGGGGTTTCAATTAGCCAAAGCAGGCCAAACAGTAGGAGTGCCGACACCAGCATACATATCAATGAAAAAATTCGATCTAAAAGATACTCGGATAATCTCATACGCAATACCCCAATCCACGCTTCGTTTCCAAATAGTCAGGCAAACCGATCTCTGCCAGCGTTTTCCGCAAACGAACGATATTCACATTCAAGGTGTTTTCGTCTATAAATTGCTCACTCTGCCAGAGTTCATCAATAATGGCATCACGAGGAATGATATTTCCCTTGTTTACCATGAGCAGACGCAAAATCCCCATTTCATTTTTAGTAAGAGATTTTCTCTGTCCTTGGTAACTGATTTCTGCTTTGAGCAGGTTTAGAGTTAAGCCTTTGTGTGTCAAAACCACATTGTCCTGTATTTCATAAGTTCGTGCCAGAAGTTTTTGTATGCGTGCCAAAAGAACCTGTGCATTATAGGGCTTTGAAATATAATCATCGGCACCGATGTTCAAACTCATTAGTTCGTCAAAATCGCTGTTTCTGCTGGTAAGCACAATGATTGGAAGATTGGATTTCTGCCGGATTTCTCTGCACACCTGAAAGCCGTCCTGATACGGCAAATTGATGTCCAAAAGAATCAAGTCAGCCCCAGACGAAAGGGCGGTTTCTGCGATATGCTGAAAATCGCTACTACTGGCACATTCGTATCCGTATTTTTCAAAAAGTTGGATAAGTTCCTTACGAATTGCTGGTTCATCTTCTAT
>OICI01000231.1_pt1 | contig 19780 bp, 24 predicted proteins | sample 1581261 | NCBI WGS metagenome assembly OICI01 (sample SAMEA3882520, study PRJEB24775) | human gut metagenome | biome: human-associated habitat; feature: intestine environment; material: feces | place: Netherlands | collected 2009/2010 | reverse complement strand
ACCGCGCTTTCTTTGACATCCCAGCCACGTTTCTGCATCTCTTTATACAGTTCCTGGCCCTGACGTTCGCCAATTTTGGTCGCAGCCATCATCACCAGCGGAACGGTATCCATTGGCTTACCTTTGGCGTTAACAAACTGGTCATCCACGGCAATGACTTTCATATCGTAGCCACGCGCTTTCGCCACGATGGCAGAGCCGAGTTTCGGGTCCGGAGTACAAATAACGAAACCTTTCGCGCCACTGGCAGCCAGGCTGTCGATAGCGTTCAATGTTTTTTCGCCATCCGGCACGGCAATCTTAATAACTTCAAACCCTAAATCCTTCCCGGCTTTATCGGCAAACTTCCATTCGGTCTGGAACCACGGCTCTTCCGGTTGCTTCACCAGGAAACCGAGCTTCAGGTTCTCCGCCATAGCGGATTGTGACATAACGGCTGCCAGACCAATGGCTGCCAGGGCTTTAGTAAATTTGTGCATGGTTCTCTCCAGCTTTAGTGTCGTTTTGTGTAGGGCAAAAACGAATGACATTCGTTAAATTAATCGGAAAACAAAGCATTACCTTTTAACTAAAAGATAAGTGACTGTGTTGACATAGTTTTAGCGAGAAATTAATTCTCCATAGGAGAGCAATATCACATCGCAGAATTACAGTGAGAACGTGCATAAATTTAGCGGGAAAAGACATAAGGAAAAGCGAATTTGTCAGACAAATTATCTAGTGCACAGCAGAATAATCCATAAGATTAGCCTGGAAGTCCTTGTTGTCTTTGGTACCCATGCGGGATGTTTTCTTTTTAACCAGTCAATAGGCCTCATTACCTGGCGTTGAGTTTTTGCAATGGTGTAATAACCGCAACTTAAAGATGTGGAAAATGCGCGTCATTCATTTCGCCATTAATTATCACTGTACTCATTAATTAACAGAACACGTATAATGAGAGCCATATCGCAAAAATGAAAAAACGTTTTATAAAATCATTGCTTCATCATGAATTCAAATTCATCGATTAATATCAACAAGATACAAAAAGCACCATCATTAAAATTCATTACAGTTACATTGATTTCATCAATGAAATGTAAAAATATATAAACTTGATGATTTAAGCATTTTCTTATACCCGTTCAGACGTTATTCTTATTTCAGATCATCGTCAGAATTGACTCCACGATCACATTTCGGACCGGCAGAAAGGAATTATTCTGCAAACAGTAATTATGGTGTTTTGATTTATCTTGCACCTCTCCACTTCTGGATATAAGGATATTAGGTATGGCAACCGCTGGAATGCTTCTCAAACTCAACTCTCAAATGAACCGCGAGTTTTACGCATCCAATCTCTACCTTCACCTGAGTAACTGGTGTTCTGAACAGAGTCTGAACGGCACCGCCACTTTCCTTCGCGCCCAGGCACAGAGTAATGTGACCCAAATGATGCGCATGTTTAACTTTATGAAGAGTGTCGGCGCTACCCCCATCGTTAAAGCCATTGATGTTCCCGGTGAAAAACTGAACTCTCTGGAAGAACTGTTCCAAAAAACGATGGAAGAATACGAGCAACGTTCAAGCACGCTGGCGCAGTTAGCCGATGAAGCGAAAGAACTGAATGATGATTCAACCGTCAATTTCCTGCGCGATCTGGAAAAAGAACAGCAGCATGATGGCCTGTTACTGCAAACCATTCTTGATGAAGTGCGCAGTGCGAAACTTGCTGGTATGTGTCCTGTGCAGACCGACCAACATGTTCTGAATGTCGTGTCGCATCAGCTGCATTGATCATACATCGGCGCTAATGCATTGCGCCGATGAAGTTTTTGAGAAACCGCTGCCTCATTTTTTTGAAGCAGCGGTTTTTTAATGGGATTCGCCCTGTGGGGTAAACTTGAGTTCAATCAACGCGATGGCTTTTTGGATTGCCCGCATGGTGACCGGGTCTGCGGCGGCGGGATGGTTAGTAAAGTCGATATTCTTCAGCTGGCTGGACATTTTTTCGCGAACTTCAACGGGCGCGATCACATCGAGAACATCCAGAATTTGTTTGATAACCAACTGGCAAGCAACCACATCAGAAACCAGTTCCTGATCGGCATTCAGCGGCTGGGACATCGTAAACTCCTGATAGCATTTTGAAAGCCGTTATAGTAGCGGCTTCACATCTTCAGCGATAGTCACATCCACCGTCATCAGAACACAAAAAACCTGCCGGAGCAGGTTTTTTGTTATCGGAACATATTGCCTGGCGGTACGTCTTTGAACGTCTTGCAATAGTTATTGAACATACTTTTCAGGATCTTGCGCAGTTTCATCGCGGTACTCCGACCATTTGTTATACAGGTGTTATTGTCTTTACGTTTATAATATGACAACCATTACAAAAATCAATCTTTATGTGATGTAAATCACATAAATACCCCTTTAATGTTATAAAAATGATAATCAAAAAGCAGCCCCCCCCAATTTCTGACACATACAGATGGCAAGAAATAGCGCCTGCCAGGCGTCTTTTCCGGCCATTGTCGCAGCGCTGTAACGCGTAAAATACTGCTTTCTTTTACTCTTCTGGCTGGACCATGAGACTTCTGATTCTGACTCTTTCCTTAATAACGCTGACAGGATGTACGGTTACTCGCCAGGCCCATGTGAGCGAAGTTGACGCGGCAACAGGTATTGTTCGGTTGGTTTATGATCAGGCTTTTTTGCAGCATGCCCGTACCGATCGTTATGTCAGTCGCGGGATCGCCGATCGCGCATGCCAGCAGGCAGGCTATACCCACGCTATCCCCTTTGGTCAGCCAGTAGGCAACTGTAGCCTCTTTGCGGGTTCCTTATGTTTGAATACGGAATTCACTTTGTCATATCAGTGCCATCATTCCGCCTTCCCTGTCTTTCTCTAAACGTTTTAATCAGCGAGGGGGATCTTCGCTGATTAAATAAATAGCGGTAATGCGTTTTATTCCCATTCGTATTTTTAATAAATGATATTTATATTTTACCTTTTGCAAATAATAAAATAACAAATTATAGTGACGCTACAGCAACAAATATAACCTTTGTGGAGCACTATCATGCTGAAACCAGAAATGATTGAAAAACTTAATGAGCAGATGAACCTGGAACTGTACTCTTCACTGCTTTATCAGCAAATGAGCGCCTGGTGCAGCTATCATACCTTCGAAGGTGCTGCCGCGTTCCTGCGCCGTCACGCCCAGGAAGAGATGACGCATATGCAGCGTCTGTTTGATTACCTGACTGATACCGGCAACTTACCGCGTATTAATACCGTTGAATCTCCGTTTGCTGAATATTCCTCACTTGATGAATTATTCCAGGAAACCTATAAACACGAACAATTAATCACGCAGAAAATTAACGAACTGGCTCATGCTGCAATGACCAATCAGGACTACCCAACATTTAATTTCCTGCAATGGTATGTTTCTGAGCAGCATGAAGAAGAGAAACTGTTCAAATCGATTATTGATAAATTAAGCCTTGCAGGCAAAAGCGGCGAAGGTCTGTATTTTATCGACAAAGAACTCTCTACCCTCGACACACAAAACTAATGCTCTCCGGCGGCAGGTTTTCTGCCGCCGTTTCAAATCAGTGACGGCAAATCTTACTCTGATCGGTTGAAAAACCTTCTTCTGAAGGTATAAATTTGCCTTTTGCTGCCAGAAACGCCACCAACTCTCCCGCAGTCATCCCTTCTGCCGAGCAGGTGTGAAAACGTGCCTGTTCACCAAAACGCGCTTTAATTGCTGCTTCCAGACTGGCATGCGTATATTGCTCGCCTGATTCAATCATCATATTTAACACTTCGTGACCGTGAATAGAGTCCATCGTTCCTCCTCAAAAAAAGCCTAGCGTAGCGATTGCCGCTTATGAAGACTTTGCGCCAGCGCAGAACTGAACGCTTTTTATTGTACATTTATATTTACAACATATGTAACGTCGGTTTGACGAATCAGCCGTTATGCCTTAACCTGCGCCGCAGATATCACTCATAAAGATCGTCAGGACAGAAGAAAGCGTGAAAAACAGAACTCTGGGAAGTGTTTTTATCGTGGCGGGAACCACAATTGGCGCTGGTATGCTGGCAATGCCGCTGGCTGCGGCAGGTGTTGGTTTTAGCGTCACGTTAATCTTGTTAATTGGGCTTTGGGCATTGATGTGCTACACGGCGCTATTACTGCTGGAGGTGTACCAGCATGTCCCGGCAGATACCGGTCTGGGCACGCTGGCAAAACGCTATCTGGGACGCTACGGTCAGTGGCTGACGGGCTTCAGTATGATGTTCTTAATGTATGCTCTGACTGCGGCATACATCAGCGGTGCCGGTGAATTGTTGGCCTCCAGCATCAGCGACTGGACAGGTATTTCAATGTCGGCAACCGCTGGCGTGCTGTTGTTCACTTTTGTTGCCGGTGGCGTGGTTTGTGTCGGAACTTCGCTGGTCGATTTATTTAACCGTTTTCTGTTCAGCGCCAAAATTATTTTTTTGGTGGTGATGCTGGTATTGCTGCTACCGCATATTCACAAAGTGAATCTTTTAACCCTGCCGTTGCAACAGGGACTGGCACTGTCTGCAATCCCGGTGATTTTTACGTCGTTTGGTTTTCACGGTAGCGTGCCGAGTATTGTCAGCTATATGGATGGCAACATTCGTAAGCTACGCTGGGTGTTTATAATCGGTAGTGCGATCCCCCTGGTGGCATATATTTTCTGGCAGCTGGCGACCCTTGGCAGCATTGATTCAACAACCTTTATGGGATTGCTGGCTAATCATGCCGGATTAAACGGGCTGTTACAGGCGTTACGCGAAATGGTGGCCTCTCCGCATGTTGAGCTGGCAGTGCATTTATTTGCTGATTTAGCCCTCGCCACGTCCTTCCTCGGCGTAGCGTTAGGCTTATTTGATTATCTGGCAGATTTGTTTCAGCGTTCAAATACCGTTGGTGGACGATTGCAAACTGGTGCAATTACCTTTCTGCCGCCGTTGGCGTTTGCACTGTTTTATCCACGAGGATTTGTGATGGCGCTGGGTTACGCCGGTGTGGCACTGGCGGTACTGGCATTGATTATCCCTTCGCTGTTGACCTGGCAAAGCAGGAAGCACAATCCTCAGGCGGGTTACCGGGTGAAAGGTGGTCGTCCGGCGCTGGTGGTGGTGTTTCTCTGTGGTATTGCTGTGATTGGCGTGCAATTTTTGATTGCGGCAGGCTTGTTACCAGAAGTGGGATGATTAGATAGCCTCAAATTCCTTATTGGGTGCCAGAATTAACGCTGACACCCAATTTGATCTCTTAATGCAGGCAGCACTGCTTAAATTTCTTACCACTACCGCACGGGCAAGGATCATTACGCCCCGGTTTCTCTTCTGCTTTGATCGGTTGCTGAACAGCTTTTTCCTGCGGATGCGCCATCCAGTATGCATGTAAATCAAGCGCCGCCAGTCGAATGGCATCTACGCTCTCTTCAAACGCTTCTGGCGACATCTTCTCTACCCGCTCGAAGTTTTCCTCAGTACCGTGCAGCGCTATCGCCTCCAGCGCTGGTTTTAACGAATCGGACAATGTTGACCAGTCAGAAAGTGCCACGCCCCGCATATAGCCAAAGCACCACTCCTCAACAATCGTCAGCTCGCTGCCATCGACTTCTCGCAAGCCGAATAACGGCTCAAACTGCTCCGGGAATTCGTTCAGACGCTCTGCGGTATCGGCCATATGTTGAAAAGCCAGGTTCATAAAGCGTGTCATCTCTTTCTCTGACGCCCAGCGCGGCACATAGTCAGCCCCACCCCACACGGCAACCAGCCACTGTGCCGGTTCAATCTCTTGCGGAGAACTCAACACCGCCGTCAATAAACCGTCCAGCTCCGCCACATCAAGAATGGCGTGGTCAGTGTTGTATTTGGTCAGAATATCGTCCAGCCATTCCAACTCACTTTCGTTTAACGGTCCCGTTTTCATACGCTTTTCCTTGTGGATCTCAACTCGCCAGCACCTATCTTACATGCCGGTCCGTATCAGAGATACTTTTTGAGTGGCTTTGCCGGTGATTAAAAATTAAGGAGGGTGTAACGACAAGTTGCAGGCACAAAAAAACCACCCGAAGGTGGTTTCACGACACTGCTTATTGCTTTGATTTTATTCTTATCTTTCCCATGGTACCCGGAGCGGGACTTGAACCCGCACAGCGCGAACGCCGAGGGATTTTAAATTGGTCGCTTTGTGCAATAAATTCAAATAATTATGGCAAATTATCCGGACATAATGGTGTGTATGAATATCAAATAATCATATAGTTACGACGCGTCTTACTCATCGTCTTCTGAAGGTTTTTGGCAAAAATGGTGATGTTCTGCGCCTTTATGTGACCAAACTGTCAGGAGCAAAGCGAGGTAAAGGGGTATGAGAAAAACTCACATACCCCAACACAAATTAAAACGCGGTTGGGTGAATTCCATATTCACCGTTTGATCCATACCCTATGCGATACATCAAAGTACGATCTGTTGTCACCTTGCCCGCTTGTTCGCTCATGCCACCACCACATACTCCTTTTGGCCACGCGCTGAAGACATGATCACCAATCGTTGGGTATACAACGACTTTCTGAGCTGTACCTAAATCTGCCACCTCTTTACCATCAACATAAACACGGGAAAAACACGCGCTTCCAAAGAAACCCGAGTCACGCTTGATGATCACCTCTCCCGTACCGTCTCGTTTTTCGAGTAACGCGGTACTGATAATTTGTTTTTCAGGAACAGGAGTGGCTTGTTCATTTGAGACAGGTTTTGTAGCACAACCGACAAGAGCAAGCATAATCCCACAGGCAAGACCATTTTTAACGACCATGTTTGAAAACTCCCAATATTAAAAATATGTCAGCATCTAACGATAACAACGTTCAGCACCAGAGACTCTTCGTTCTCCGGCTTACGCCTAAAAATATCGCAGGTGCCGTTTGCAGTCGACATCTGTTAATACTAAATTCATACCGCCACCGGCTCGCCGAGCCCATTTACTCCAGAGACAGCCGAACCGAAAAACCGTTTTCAGCGAGCGTCAGACTCAGTGTGTTGATAGTCCAGTCCCGGTCCTCCTCGGTCCCGAATCCTTGAGTTGTGACTTTGCATTCTGCTGTCAGCGACACTAAATCGAGCGTCGCTGGCGTCGTGTACGTCATAGAGAACTCTTTTTTAGCTGCACCGCCCTTGAGCCCTGGTGCAGCTTCTTTCGCTGCGTCGAGCGACGGCTCAACTGCCGGCCATTCAATGACAGGATCGCCGCCACTACCTGTCCGCAATTCTTTGATCTGCCCAGTTGCTGTGTCGTGATATTTAATCAGATACGTCGGTTCCGGATTTTCGCCACCGCTACCACTATCGCCACTTTGTCCATTTCTCGAATAGCCCCAGCTGGAGTTATCACGACGAGTTAGCGTGTAGTGCTGGAGCGGAGCACCGCTAACAGATTCGCCCGCGCCGCGCGGCAGGAATATCCAGTACCCGCCCGCGGGTTTACTCACCGCATCGAATCTCGTTGCGAGCCGCGACATCAGGTGCATATCTGACTCGCCGACCTGATCGAGTTGCGTGATAACATTGTCTGCAAACCGCTTTGATACGCGTGGTTTTAGCCCATTATCGCTCGCTATTGTCGCAACGATATCGCTGACAGTGACGTCGCTCCAGGAACGAGTCTTTTTGCTCTGAACTGTCGGAGATCCTTTTGCTGCGTTCATCGGAGCCGCTTTTGCTGTGAAATCAACTACCCGGGGTTCACCGCCACTGCTAGCACCGTCAACGATGTATATCCCTTTATCAATTATCTGATTACCGAAACCGAGCCCAATACTGATTTTTACTCCGCGGGCCGGAATTTTCAGAGTTTCAGAAACTATTGCTACGCGGAGTTCGTCTGTCTGTTTACTGGAGCCGCCGTAATCTGTCAGCGTGATATTGATCAAACCTTTTCTTATTTTATCCGTGATGTTTTTATTATCAGCAGATATATAAAAATTAGGTTTCCACGCCTCCACGCCAGTATTTACGTAATCACTCATTCATCAATCCCATAATTGCGTTTCTTTTTTAACCGGCTCTGGTTCGATATCTGGTAAAACAATTTTTTCTCCAGCACGAAACACGGCACACATATCCGTTACGCCGTAATTCGAAACCTGATATAAAACAGTCTCTGTCGTTTTTGACGCTCTCCCGTAGACCGCAAGGCAGATCTGATCGAGACGGTCACCGTCCCGTGTAGTGTATGTAATCATTTGGGGCCCCATTAATTAAAAGAATTTCATAATGAGAATTAATTTTAGTAGTCGGAGAGGTATTAGTATTTCGGCGTCAAAAAAAATACCATCAGGTTGTTTTACATTTATGTTCGTAGTTTTTTTTATTATTTTTATACTTGTTAAGTGCTCTGGTAGCGCTTGATTTTGTATTAATCTAGCGAAGCTCCATAATATTCGAGCGTGAGTGAAAAGTCCTGCGATTTAGGTGTTCCGCCCATCAAAAAGCTGTTTTGCGTTTCAGTTAGTTCTCGCAGCACCCAGTACCCTTTCACCTCCCCGGTCCCCAGCACTAGCTGCTGGGGTTCTCCCGTGTTCCCGAGCGCTCGCAAATCTGTCAACAGGCCGACGCCGCACCCGTCAAGAAATAAAGCGTTTATCTTTCCATCGATAGTAATTGTGGGGTTCGGTCGTCCGGTTATCTGCAACGCGTCGTTTTTCCCGAATCGTGTTTGCTGAGCCCAGCGCCAGGCGTCACTACGTTGCAGTTTGTTGTACGCTACTGTTGATATAGCAAAAATGAAATCACCCAGGCCGAGCATGATATCCTCAGCACCGTTTATTGCATCACTCATTGTCACCCCGCCGCCGCTGGTTTATCAAACATCGCGCCACGATTGTACGAACTCGCAGCCTGTCTCAGTCCATCGAGCACCCCCGACGCTGCAGATTGTTGTATTGACTGCGGATCTGTCGCACCGACAATATTGATTTCGATTTTATTGTTTTGCTCCGGCGCAGGTGTCGAGACTGCCTGCTTCAACGTATCAATATTTAACGTCGACGAATCCAGTGCTGCAGGCGCGGTATTTTTATTTACCATCCCGGATAATGGATTAACAAACGCGAGCATTGATTCTGCCTGAGATTTTGCCTGTTCTTGCCGTTCTGGATGCCGCATATTTTCGACAGCCTCTTCGGCTTTTGCCTTCGCAATATTATCAGCAGTCAATCCAGCGTTCGGTGAATATTTACCTCCCGAATCCATAAACTCTTGATATGCCCGATTATATTCGTCATTATAAGTTTTCTGTTCTTCATCTGATTTTTCATCCGGAATAAGCCACTCCAGTTTCTTTACGACAGCCCATATAATCTTCCCGAATTTGACGCAACCTTCTCCAAAATTGACGATGCCATCCCACATTTTTTTCATATTTTCTGGTTTTACCCACTCAGTAATTGTGCTGACAAAACCACCCTGATTATCCTTAAACCAGGATGTAAATGTTTCACGTACTGAGTCAAACGTCGGCGCGAGTTCCCCCCCGATTTTACCGAGTGTATCTGCAAGTCCCGACGTAATAGAGCCCCACAGATTTGTCACTGATACATGCGCACGCGCCGCCCCTTCCGCACCCTCTTTTGTTAACAAATTCGACTTTTGCGCGTCAGACATTGTCTGTTCCCAGCTTTTACCCGTCGCCTTCATATACGTCATGATCTTATTAGCCTCGCCCCCCATGAGCTGGTCAGCGAGGCTCGCCGCTTGCTTCTCATCTTTCATTTCAGAGATGCGACGCATAACCTCATTAAACTGTTTTTCCCGATCCCAGCCAGCCATTCGTTTTTTCGTCAGGCCAATTTGAAATAACATGGGATTCAGGCTTTTTTCGTTTCCGATTTCGCCGATTTTATTTGTAAGTTCTTCAGACAAATCCCCGATATTTTCGCCGTTCAGGCCCGCGGCTTTACCAATATTTTCCCACGCAGCGTATTTTTCGACGCCAACGCCGTAGGACTTCGCCAGACCGAGTTTTTCTGACGTCTCTGCATTCATTGCCAGCGCACCAGCTGCAGCACCGCCAATGAGCCCTGCCGCGCCAAGTGTCCCCCATTTGATACCCCGCCCCGTAGCCCTCACCGCACCTGCGGCGGCTCGTCCGCCCCATTTTGCAGCTCCTTTTGCGCGACCCGTCCACTTCTCCAGCTGCTGTTTTTTAGCAAGTTGAGTATTCAGCGCCTCCTGGTCCTGCGTTGTCGCTTTTATCCGACGGTCCAGCTTTTGATACTGAGCAGATAAATCAGAAACGTCTTTACCTGCCAGTTTCATTGCTGCGATTTTGTCTTTTAATTTATCCTGACTTTTCGTTAATTTCCCGACAGTAGACGACGTCTGCCGAATCGCATCATTGAGTTCTGTTGTACCGCGACGAAACGACGGGTTTATTCGCCCACCGAATACAACCTGCGTTTTAAAGTTTTGAGAAATAGCCATCGATTTTCATGACCTCGTTTACATAGAAATTAAAAACCCGGTACGGCAGGTCCATTTGCGTATCGGGCGGGATGGCAAGTTTTTTCGCAATAAACGGAATCAGAATAACTATATCTGATGTCGGTCTTTCGGGGGCTTTACCAGTTCGTTAAACGCGGCCTCCATTTGATCGTAATCGCACGCAGGCAGTGCATATAAATCCTCACGCTCCAGATTTGCCAGGCGCGCCAGCATTGTCGCTGTCCGCTCTTCAAGACCACTTTTATCGTTACTGAACATAATGCGGTCGCGTAATTTTGGTTCGCGAATAGTAATTGTATCGCGGCTCTCACCCTTAATAATAAACGGGCGAGAGAGCGTAATAGTCATACTGTCTAATAATGATTCCATTTTATTTGCCTTTTAATATACATGGAGAATACGAGCAACGCCCGCAAGAACGTCAACACCATTAATTACTCGTTTCATTTTTGCAGGATGAATCTCGTAAATAACTTTTCCATTTTGAACTCGTTTATAATAGCTCGGCGCAATCGTTACTGATTGCCCAACTGCTGATTTTGAATCAGTCCCCTGCGCGTCATCAGTAATCGCCGTAATAAGCCCCTCATATGTATCAATACGTTCAAAATTGACACCGTAATTGTCAGTATATGCACTTCGAATTTCGAACCTTGTTTTAGCACCTGGTATTAATCCAAAATACCCCATCACACCAGAATCGGAGCCAGAGACTTTAAAACTGGCTGACATTTTCTCCATTCCTCCGTCCAGAGTGATAGCTGTATCCATCGCGCCTGTTTTAAACTCGTCTTCGATTATTTTCATATCGACTGGAGTATATTCAGTACAATTTAAAACCCGTTCGCCCTGCACGAATAGCGCAAACGCGCGGTAAGCGTTGCTGTCTGACATATTTAATCTCCGAATTATCAGGCTGCTTCTTTAAAAAGGGAGGCCAGTGCTTCAACTGTATAGTCATTATTAATGCGGTACATTAACGTAATTGTTTGTGCCGGAGATTTCGGACCAAAATCAACATTAATATAAAGATTACCCGCAGCCAGGCTTTCTTTTGTATTCAGCTCACTGTCTAACCACGCACGCCCTCCGTTAATCGCACCCTGCTCCTCTAATTTGTGCAGATATGCGTTTATCGACTCGACAACGTCTGTTCCGAGGTGCAGGTCTATCGGACGAACAATAAAATCGGTCATCATTGCCCGGGCTATAGAATCCTCAATTACGTCAGCTGTTCGACGAACGCTCTCGAAAGACCATTGCGGGCTGAGGCTGCACAAATAGTTACCCCAGTGTCTGAACCCGTCATAGCGAATAATCGTGCTGACCTGGCTGGCATTCAGCAGGTTCGCTGTGCAGTTTGTCTCACCAATAATAAAATCGTCGACTTGTTCAAGCCCTGTAACTCCGTAGATATTCTGGTTCGATTTACTCCACCAGAATCCTTTTTCATTATCAATTCGGGCTCGTAAACCAGCAGCGATAGCTGAATACGGACGAGATAACCCACTGACATCACTCGTAGAATAAACGCGAGGTCGCAACAACTCAGCGCGTCCGCCGAGTTTTTGCCTGCGATTCACAACGTCTGCAGGGGTAGCAGCGCGCGGAGAGTCGATATAACACACTCCCCGGAGTTTATTTGCAACCACTTCAAGCTGAGCCGCTATTTCGTCTCGTGCGCTGTAATCCGGCGCTATAATAATTCGCGGGGTAACTTCGTTAATTTGCGCTGACGTCAAAAGCGAATTAATTCCGGCGATAACATTTTCGCTCATATCAGCGTCGTCGCTACTCTCTACAACGCGAACAACAACGATTAATGCATCAGTCTGATTTAAAATATCAGAAATAGCGGGGGGCAGAGTCCCGTATTTCCCGAGCAGGGCGGCTTTCTTCTGACTACCTGCAATTAATACAGGAGAATTAATCGGGAATGCGTCATCTGTTCCACCTGATAAATTTGTTGGTGGAAGACCAAATACTGTACCGGTTCCGGAATGCTCGCCACCAAAAGTTACATTAATCCACTCTCCGTCTGTTTTCCCCTCTCTATATTCCTGATTCTGATCATACATTTTGCCGGGGGTCATTCCCGGCTCCGTAATCATCGTTAATTTTTTTGTTCCGTCGGGCAGCGTGCTATATCCTGGAGTGCAGGTTGCGCCCTCAACTGTCATATCTACAATTTCAACAACCCATTTATTCCCGTCGCTGCCCGGTGATACAGTTGAAAACTCAACGAGATTATCAGCCAGCGATGAGCCCCACGTTAATGATGCTCTCGTAGCCTCCGCGACGTTCGTCGCAGTACCAACAATCCCAATCACGGAAATATCTACTGTGTTGATCTCTTTTGTGCCGTCGTCGTATTCGAGCGTGCGAATACCGTGCAAAAAATTAGTTACGCTCATTTTATTCCTTCTCTATTTTCACCAATTCGCGTCGCTATTGCTTCTTTAAGCTCGGCCAAGTTTTCGATTTGCGCGTCAGATGCGGTTCCGGCATCTACTGCACACTGAATTGAGAATGCCTCAATTGACAGATCGCCAACAGTCCGTAATGTAGTCTGGAGTTTTTGCGTCTGCTCTTTTTTACAAATTTAGAAATGCTCCCATAATCCCCGCTCAGCGCTCTTTCATATAAAACCCTACCGTGTTCCTCGCAATCATTTTTCATTGCGGTGAATGGAATGTCGTTTCCAATCCCGTCAATATCGCAAATAATATTTATAGATAACCCATGCTCGTCATTAAAAACAGGGTTTGTTATTTTTCTAAATGAATCAACACTTATCATTACGCAATCCTAATAGCTAAAAAACAGGCAGTCCCAATATCACCGACCCCGCCTGGTGAATACGCCATAGCTCGCCATGAGCCAACAAGGGGTGTGTCATAAAATGGTTTTGTGGCAATATCCGTGTTATATGAACCGGTATTATTTATACTAGCGTAATATAAATCACCTCCAGCCCATATGGAGCCCGGTAGTATTTGTGGTGCATGATTAATAGCGACAAGCGCATAAGTATTAACCGCGCCAACAACACCTATTTCCGGTGATGGGTCCGGTGAAAGACTTATATCTATGTTGCCATTTTCATCCGGCGACTCCCCGTTAATCGTTTTAACCGGTTTAAGATTAGCCTCATTCCAGTATTTATACGTCATTCCGCCACACAGTAATACCAGGCCATCATAGTGAACTCCGCGTAATCTATAAAAAACCTTCTGATTGTTTTCTCCACGGGTCGAAAAATCTAAATAATCGCCCGACACATCTGATAAACCAGCAAGTGAAAACAACGTCAAATCAGTGCCCGGTTTGTTTATATTTATTTGTTTTTTAGAGGATAAAACGTCTTCAAAAATCACATCATCTTTAAAAGTATTTGGATGAGTAAATGCATTACCCTTATCTCTATATGCAACGTCCCCATCTATACCAATATTTTTCCGCGCAGCCTGCTGAGCAGTTTCACCATTTGCGGGAATTTCAGATAAGTTTTTACTTATCTGCAAATATTTTTTGTCAGCTTCCTCGGGAGTTACGTAGTTGTCATATACTACAACATTAACCGTAGATGTGCTGGACACCGCGAGTGTGTATTTATACGTGATTGAAATCAGCGCACCGTTGCTGTCCGTAGGTTTTAAAATGTCCGGCGAGCGCGCCACAGAGTACAGCTCGCCTTTATCTGTTAATATCCCCACCTCACGGATAGTATAGCCCCCAGTGTCTGGCGGTACGTAAAGTGTAAAGATAACCTGGTTACCGCTATTTTCTGCGGATTTAATATCCCCACGATACGTCTCGTGAATTAATGCAGTTCGTGCGTCGCCAATAACGAATTTATTCAGCACCACGGGTACACCCGATGCCAGCGCAGCGGCTTCAAGTTGCGCCCCCCGGTCTGTCAGTACCGCATAAACCTGGCTCGCGCTCGCTTTCAGATTTGATTTTAATTTAGCCATTAGGTCCTATCTCCACTAACAAACTCACAATTGGCGAGCCTGATATATATAGCCCGCCGTTAATTTTTACACCGCCGTCGCCGTCTGCTGGGATATTTACGCCTATTTTCGCGTAAGGCGCACCAGCTATAAAAAATTCACCATCGACACCCGTTTCAAAATTTATTTCTTTTAATAAGGAACGGCAATTTTTTGCATCAAATATTTGTGCAATAAAGGTATTCAATAGTTCTAAATCTAACCCTATACTTTTTAGCAGATATATTTTAATTGCGAATGTATACGGGTCGTCCCTGGGCGTGGCTTCAAACCACTCTCTCATTTTGCTCTCAAATCCCACCGTTAATAATGCTCGTTCGACGGCACCACGCGTGCCGCGATGTTTATTTTGCCAGGCTGCGGCCTTAATAATTTCGCGTTTTTGCTGCTCGCTCCAGTCGGGGTTCCAGTAGGTGACCGCGTACTCCCACGCCAGCCACGGCAACAGATTTGCAGGGCACAAATCGGGATTTTTAATAATTCGAATATCGCCAGGCAGATCGCCGACGTGAGATAAAACAACCTCAAGCGCCCTCTCAGGGGTTATTGCGTTCGGAGGCAGTACGCTTTGACTTGTCATGGCTACCCCATTTGCACGCTGAGTTTGATTTCTGTGCAGTACGGAGCCTGTCCGACGCCAGCAATCACATCCTCTGTTGGCGATATCAGAATCACACGCTCCGTTCCGTCACGATGTATCGCGTCGTAAATTCCTGACAGGGCTGCTGTCGCCCCGATTTTATGTTGTGTAGCCACGTATATAGCTAAATCGCTTTGAGCACCGTTGAGCAACACGTTCTGATCGGGACCGAGCCCCGCTACGATAACGGCTTCAACCCGGTAATTCAGGTTCGACGCAGGTTTTACAGTCACGAAATCAGTCAGCGGTCGAGTATCGTCAGGAGACAGGGCCGCATTCACTGTATTCAGTAGTGATTGAGGCGGAGTGCCGTCGCCGGTTCGCGACAAAACATACATATCGACGTATCCAGGCTGGGTCACCGGCGGGCCGTACGCCTGAGCTGACAGAACGTCGGGATCACTCGACAGCGCGAAATAGTTATAGGCGTTCGTACTGCCGGCAGTATTCCGCGCGTACCATGATAGCTGTATGCGATGACGATACTCGTCGTCACTCTCGTAAACCCCCTCAGTCGGAGGAATTGCGTCAGGATTAGCTGGCGTTATCAACAGCCGCAGGCAGTCAAAATTAGCGCCGATCTGGTCGAGGTCACTCCCTTTTGCAAACGCGAGCAATACAGCGAGCATCCCCTGATTTACCCGAGCTGTAATAATGATTTCTCTGTATGCAACTATTTCCAGCAGTTTAACGGCCGGGTCTGACTCCAGGAGTGCGTTAAATTGTGGATATAATATCTGCAATTCTGACAGTAGACTGGATTTAACATCTGAAAATAATGGGGTTTTAACGAATGCTGGCGGCGGCAGCAGACTCATATCAATAGTTTTCACTATCGAATTCTGAACTGTTGATGTTATCAAAATATCAGTTCCATATTATTAAACTCTAATCGCTGTTGTGTTTCGATATCTGTTGCGATAATTAATATTGTTATTTTCCCGATGTCCACTGCTAACACATTTATTCTGTCAATTCTGACGCGTGGTTCCCAGCGTGCTATTGCTCCTGCACTTTCCATTATTATTCTCATAGCAAGCGACGGATCAGTGGGATTATCAACGAGGTCAAATAATTTGCTGCCGTATTCCGGCAACATTACACGGGTTCCCAGCGGGGTCGTTAAAATATCAACGATAGACTGACAAATGTGATCAGTCCCCGATAAAGGCTTACCGGTGTTACGGTCCATTCCAAGCATATTTACGCCATTGGTTGGTTCGGTTGTTGTGTTTCCCCGTCCGGACATATATGAGTGTGTCCGTTGTACGTTGTGCGGACCTCAGTCATTGTGCCTTGTCGGTCCTGCACCTCTTGCCCTGCTAACACACTACCGCGAGTTGTGATATTACCTGTTCCACCGTTATCTCCAGTGACAGAAATATCGTTACGGAATGTCGCTAATTTATCTACTACTAATGTCTCGGTAATATGCGTTGGACCAGCTAGTGTTATACCACCCGGAGCCCACGCGCTGATTGTTTGAGCTGTCAGCGATATTCTGTTCGCAGCAGTAACACTAACAGAACTCGTTGCTATAACGTTCACTAAATCAGCATGTGCGTTAATTGTATCTGTCGCTGTGACATTAATAATATCAGCGTCTGCGTTAATTAATTTCCCACCATGGATATTAACTACATTTTCGCTATTAATAGTAACATCTGCGCGTCCAAATATTTCTATTTCAGACTCACCGAGTATTTTTACCACGCCGTCCGGTACGCCCTGCCATGTCAGAGTGTGATTTTTTGTGTTATACGTCATCGTAGCCCCGTCACAGTATGCAGTGACATGATCATGGGGGTCATTGCTTGACGGAGCTTTGTCGTCAATGTGCAGCCCGAGCATAACTACACCGTTCCGCGTATCCCCACCCTCAGAAACAACAGTAACGGGATCGCCCACTGATGGTGCGCTCCAGTCGACGCGTTCTGAGGTGGCGTGAGTAAACCACTGCAGCCAGCCTGACTGGTGTTCGCCACCAAATGAGACTCGGCAGCGTGGAGGATTCATTTTAACTGCAGCTATCGTGCCGCGTTTAACTGCGTCACGCAGCCTGCGCGCGTTCTCCGCTGCAGCATATTCATCGTCCGATTGGGCCATAATAGTCGCCCTCATGTTCTGCGCCGATATCTGGTGCTATTCCGACGTATATATTTTTCAGGGTCCCCTGTGAGGGATAATCGAAAATATCTGGACCAACGCCTACAACCTGCGTGAACGACACGCACTGAACTGAATGCGAACCGACTGACTGCCCGTTTTTAATCCAGTCGCACGGTTCCGCGTCGCTGAATTTTGCCGGTTTAGTTCCGGGACCGAACATTCGCCCATTGATCCAGCTCGTCATATAGAGCGCTGCATTCTGCGATTTCAGTCCGTACTGATCAGCTGCAAATTCACGCAGCAAATACAAATTACACGACAGCTCGACTGACTGAATTGAGCCTGGAACCGATTCGTCACTCTGTGACCAGTTGCTGATTTCCAGGAACAGAGCTGGCGTTTCAAATCCAGCCGGAATTTCCGGATAAATTCCGAATGTTTTGATGAACGGTATTTGTAAAACCGCGCCTTTAACGCGATCAAGATATTCGTCAAATGCATCCAGTCCGCTCATAATCGTTTACCTGTTTTTGGGTCTACGTGGACATTACCTTTCACGCGACCGCGCAAATCTTTCTCAAAAAAGCCCATAAAAACAGGGCCAATGTTTTCAAAAATATAATCATCGATAGCATCCTCCAGCGCGTCGTGCACAGGTACGCGAGCCTCTTCGATTCCTCCGCGATCCAGTCGAATCCAGACACTTTTCGCACCGTAGCGTTTCGCTACGAATGAATCGGGCCAACTCATCATCGCCAGCCCTGCACTTTTGGGTGTAAAAGTTGCCCCTCTAGCGCCTTTTTTGGTTTTCAAAAACAGGCCGGTCTCAAGATCGCGAGGCTGTTTTTGCCTCCGTGGATTTTGTAATCGCCCCTTTAGCTCAGATACCCGGAAATCATTCAGACCGTACCAGAGCTTGGCGCTGCTCAGGTCTCCTGCCCCTTCTTTTGTAAAATTACGGCGCTTAATGAACGGCTTGATTCGTTTATCTACGGCCTTATGATTTTTAGCTGCCAGTGCAGTCAAAATCATTCCTGCTGAAATTCGGTGCATATGTTTTGCAGTTCGGTTCAGCGCCCTGTTGTATACCATTAACATTTGATGTTGCGTCGCGCTGATTTCGACTCTGAGCTGCTCCAGCGCCGAAACATCGATATCGAACATCTGCGCGTTACTACGTAAATCGGCCACGGTTCCCCCTTAAGTGGGACCGAGGTCCCACTTAGTATTTTGAATACTCGCTGTTTTCGCTGGACGTGTGAGGCTCTAAAAAAATATTCGTGAGCCCTGTGCCATCAGGTTGAGGCTCTTTAACCACGTAATCGGTCCAGCCAGACCAGGTAACAGAGCCGTCAGGTTCGATGCTGCGCTGCTTTGGAACCTGGACGACGTCACGCGCAACAACGCCAGCGACGTCGTCCGAGAACGCCGTCAGGCTCGTTACTGTACCGGTAATAAAACCAGCGTGAGGAACGTCAACGCGCGCGTAAGGCTCGTTGAAAATAGCGATAATGGGGTCGGTTTTACCGCGTAATTTAACGGGCCGTCCCCACTCACGGATCATCTCCTCGTCGCCGGCCCGGAGGTCATCGTAGTAGCTCATAGAGCGTAAACGTGATCAGCTGCGATAAGGTCTGCGACCTCCGGTGAATCAACAACAATTTCACGGCCTGCGGCAACAATCTCGCGAACGCGACGCCCGTTCACGTAGTGATAAACGTCCAGCGTGTTACGCAACTTGACGCGGCGCGTAGCCGGTGCGAGCTCCTGCTCTTGTGACTGTGAAACGATAGCGCTCGCGATTGATTGAGCGAGTTCATTATCGGTCCCGGACGCAGTATTCACTGTAATCTCGATGCCTCCCGCGTCACCGGATTGCTCGTTCAGAATATCGAGCTCTGACTCAGCGCCGGCAACGATTGATTCCAGTTCCGCAATAGTCCCGCTGCGCGGTAATTCGCGACCGAGCTGAGCGCTCATATCGTCAATACGCGCCAGCAATTCTGTTTTTGTGCTCATGTTGATTCCTTAACAAAAAAGAGCCTTTCGACTCTTACGCGATTTTTACGACAACGAACGCGTCGGCGTCCGTGAGGACCATTGCTGGCGCGGATTGCGTCATTGTTTGCGTCACTGCCGGATCACCGGTAGTGGTCCAGACTTTTGGATAGCGCGTCGCTTCGGAAATACCCTCTTTCAGCGCGTCTTCGTCCTGAATTGCGCCATAAGTGCGGAGCCCGCGGTTTTTTGTGTTGCCAAGGATCATCGTGTTATCCGGCATATAACGCGTTTCAGTATCTGTTACCGGGTCGAGGTATTGCCCTTTGTAGACAAACAGCGCAGTGTCGCCGTAGTAGCCTTTAAAGCTGACAACGTCGCCCAGGTTTTTCAGCGCGACCTCGAGCTGGCTGTTTGAGCCACGGCGCGTATCCAGTGCCGTCCAGAATTTTTTAAAACGCTTCAACT
>OICI01000219.1_pt1 | contig 20280 bp, 32 predicted proteins | sample 1581261 | NCBI WGS metagenome assembly OICI01 (sample SAMEA3882520, study PRJEB24775) | human gut metagenome | biome: human-associated habitat; feature: intestine environment; material: feces | place: Netherlands | collected 2009/2010 | reverse complement strand
TCCATAGAATGAGAAAAATTTTTATGAAGTGTTTTGCAATCAACCCTTTCATATATAATATTCTCCACTTATTTTTTGCATTTTTGTGTTGTTTCAATTTTCGCAAAAGAAAAACCACTACATATAAACTTAACGTTCTATATATAGTGGTTCATTTCAAAACTATGTAACACCTATATTCAGTTTTGGTGAGCTTGACAAAATCGAGAAAATGTGATATGGAATTTTAATTGTAACAAATTGTTCCTACTGAATCACACAAATGTTTATCTATCATACGTTTAAACTCTTCATCAGGAATATTTATATGTACATTTCCACATTTAATATCATCTTCTAATTGATCTATCCATTTCTCAAAGATTGCTCCATGTTCCTCAAAAACACTTTCCAATTCATCTTGGATATTATTACTGACAACATCCATAACTATATTATATTTTGCATTTCCAATCAATCTTTTTAATTTTTCAATATATTCTTCATCAACATTCCTAGAACTATAATATTCCGCTACTTTCTTTTCATATTTGTAATATATCTGATTTTCAAAAAAATCGTTTATTAATTTCTTTATGAATGAGCTTCTTGATTTTCCATTTTTTTCAAGATACTCCATCATTCTATCATAATCTGACATATCAGCAGGTGTGTACTTTATTGTAACTGATTGTGTCTTCTCATCATACTTCTTCTGGTAATCCTTCTGTGTCAACTTAGTAATATTGCTTTTTTCTTCCATATATAAACCACCTTTACTTTAAATTTCTGCTTCTTTTATATAGAAAGAAACACATAATAACAAACTATTAATCATCGTTATAGTATTTGCATAATCACGTCATTTTTCTCAACATAAAATGATATTTCTTGATTATCGCAATCAGTAACCAAATATTTATCACCTTGAACCATATAAACAACCACTGTGCGACCATCTTTTAACACAAGAATATTTCCAAAATCATACATAACAAATACCTCCGTTCAAAAATAAAAAAGACTATCCATTTTACTGACCAGCGTTTCAATATTCCATCAGGAAATTTCATCTTTCGTAAAATAGTTAGTCTTAACTTCAATCAATTACATATGAATTAAAGTGATTTAATATAACAAATATCATATTATATGCATTATTGTCAAGTTTTTTAATAGAAAAGCCATGACCTGTTACAGCCATGACTTTTCGACAACAAAACAATTTCAATCTATAGGTAATCCTATGATTAAAAAATGTATATCAAGGGTTCATCACGCCCTTAATACCTAATGAGTATAACATACCTTGCCGATTTTTTCTATCTGCTTTTTCTTGAAAATCTGTATCGGCTTGATACATCATCAAATGTTTTTAGAAGGAATATCATATCATCTTCTGATATATTATTCCCCATTTCTTCCCTAAGTTTCTGCTTGATTTCCGCTTTGATTGCTAATGATTCAATATTTGTATCTATCATAATATAACCTCTTTCTTCCTTATTATAATGTTATGATGCTAACCAGCCTTTTACATTGGCTGCCTTTTGTAACTGTCCGATTCTATTTAATACAATGCAACCTAATTCATTAAAGAAATACTTCTTTGTCCTTCCATAATCATGTAATGTATCTGTGTCGATTTCTGTATGTAAGTTTAAATCGTCAGCATTGACAATATATGTACTAATAATTACTTTATTTGTTCGTGTGTCCATCTCCATGCTGATTGATACCTCGAAATCATATGGATATAATACCTGCCGTGTTTCCGCAAACCCAACATATTGTTGATTATATCATCTAATTTTCTCTGAATATCAAAAGGTACAATAATATCTCTGTCAAATAAAAATCCCACTATCGTATCATTTATATCTGTGTAGTTTTTATCACTCTGTAAATGTAAATCTTCAAATCTGTACTTTGGTTGTTCCATAATCTTAATACCTTCCTCTCTTAATATTATCCTCAATGATACTTTTACCTATTATGAAAAACCAATATATTGCTAATGGTATGAGAATCAAAAGGATTTTCATTGTTACATTTTCCGCAATCATAGATGCGACCAAACCGCACGCCCACAAGACTGCTACTATATAGAATCCATATGTAAAAAATTTCAATTTTTTCTTCATTCTAATACCTCTCGTTCTTCCTGATTTTCTCTAACTTTTCCTTTTTCTGATTTTTATATCTTACCCTTGCCCTTGGTTTATATTTGTTACAATGCTGGCAGTAATGAGCGTGATTCGCTTTTCTGCCTTTAGTACATAATCCTGCACAAACATAATATAAGCATGGTGTCTGTCTATCTGTTGCCATCGGCTGTGACCTCTCTTTCTATTTGCATACCTTATCAATCATATCTTGTAATCTTTCCTTTGCACTTTGCACATAATATAATTCTCCATCAATTCTAATAGCTTCGTTATTTTTCTGTGCTGTAATAACTTTTTGTTGATATAGATTGATTCCTACAATCATACCCGTACAAAAAGCATTGACTTCATATTGTTTGTTCATCATTTTCACCTCCGATTGATATTTCTTTGTATATATCAATTCTCCCCATTTTTATGGATTTTGCCTTCATAGACCTTAACCAGTTTGTAAAATGTTGATCTCTTTAAATTGAGGATTTCCATACATTTAGTAGCTGTCATTTCTCCTAATCTCCATTTATCATAATATTCTTTCCAATTTTCGGGAAATTCTGCGTTAGGTCTGCCTGTCGGTCTACCTGTCTTTAATGAGGTTTTCTTTCCATTTATAACCGGCATAACATCCATTCCCTGTCTTTGCCTACGTCTTGTATTTTCAAGTTCCTTTTGTGCCACATAAGACAAAATCTGTAATACCAGGTCAGCAATAAATCTTTTATCAAGATTGTCACCAGATTGCCTTGTGTCGAGTAATGGCATATCCAACACAACAATATCTGCTCCAATAACATTGATAATATAATTCCATTGTTCCTTGATTTCCGTATAGTTTCTACCTAACCTATCAAGACTGACAATAACAAGCAAATCTCCCTCTCTTAAAGTTGGTGCTGTTGTTTCTGTTCCAACTAATGCGTTATATTCCATTCGATTAAATGTCTTTCCGCTTATTTTGTCACACTTAATATTTCTCTCAGATATTCCAAACTCTTTTAACTGTTCAATTTGTCGTGCAAGATTCTGTTCTTTTGTAGAAACTCTTGCATATCCCCATACTTCATTTTTTATATTACTGTCCTTTCTGTTCGTAAAACACTTGTCACTTTTCGGATATATCTGTAAATAGAATTGACACCTTTACAAATACATTTCCTTACATAATAAGTATTCTCCGTAAAATGACACCTTTATAGACAGTTTCCATTTTCGCTTGTAGCATTGTTTTTCTTCCTATATAATATAGTTGGAAGGAGTTGGTTTACATTTACATTGAGATTCAGAAGCCGAACCGCTTCAAAGATTTGTTACATAAAATTTATAATCACTTAGAAGATTTGATTTTCGCTATCATTCAAAAGATACTCGAAAAGCATATACCATCTTTCCTTATGAATTGGATGGAACATTACACCAATAAAAGATTATCAAAATTACAAAGTCAGATCATCCGCAAACGCTGGCAGACAATAGAATTAGAAAAGACTGTTGATAAGATTCGCAATAAGCAACAGGATTAAAATAAGCACCTTCAGAAAGATTTTCTTTCCGTTGGTGCTTTGTTTATTATTCCAGTTCATCAACTGTAACACACTTTATTTCCTTAAATTGTCTTAATTGCTTATCATTTGTCAAGAATAAATCACACTTTTTAAGACACGCAACTGCTAATTGGATTGAATCCATTGCCTTAAAACCTTTATATTCTGCTCTGATTTGAGCTGCCTTTTTAGCAATCTCTTGATTTACTTCTACAATCTCCATATCAGTAGTTTCAACAAGCCTGTTAAACATATCAATAAAAGAATACAGTTTGTTTCTGTATGGAAATACAAAATATTCTTCCATTGTAATTACAGAAGTTACAAACTTTTTATCTGCCTCATATCCATTACTGAAAAATTTCTTTACCTTGTCATAATACTGTGGGTTATTTTCATTCTTTTCAATGAAGTATATGAATGGTGCAGTATCAACAAATGCCTTTTTATAATCTGTCATTCTCACGCATCTCCTTCATATATTCATCTACATGCTGTCCTCTTTCACTTGGAATAACAAAACTATCCCAGTCAACAGGTGCTTTCTTTTGTTTTCTCTGTGGATAATTTAACAGAGTAACAATAACTTCTGCTCCGTCATAATCTCTAATATCTTCATCTTCAATAACAACTGTATTACCTTGTACAATTCCCTTTACTGCTGCTAACATAGGTCATACCTCCTTTAAATTTTCGGATGAAATCGTCGTTTCTTTATATGCTATTATTTTGCATTTTTGTAGCGATTTTCATAAGATAACTCTGGGTTTAACTCTACTTCCCAATCAATTATGTCCTGTGGCTGGCATTGTAAAAGCTGGCATATATCCTCAATGGTTTTTGTTGATACATCACCACCGGAGAATATTCTTCCCTTTTCTACATTATCTGGCTTTTCGTTGTACTCTTTTATTTTTTGTTCTATTTCTTTCATTGAATCACCACTACACATTTTAATTTTTGTCAATGTACTTTGTGGCATTAATCCTTTTTGCCTTATAACATAAGTTGTTATACCTTTATCATCCAACTTCTTCATCAATTTATTATAATTTATCATTAACATTCTCCGTTCAAATAATATACATTATCTTTCGTGTATATTATAACACTCCTTTCCCTAATTTTCAATCAGCATTAGTTGAGGTGTAGCAACTTCTTCTAATGCTGATTTTTCGCTTATATCATCTTATTTAATATTCTATGCACAATCTTCCATAATAACCGCTTGTCTTCTTTCTTATCCATCTGATATAGAAAAATTCTTGTTATCCGTTCCATAAAATCATCAGGCATTATTGAACCTTTGAACTGGTTATCTTCCAGACAACAAATTTGTAAATTTTCTACAGAATCAGCCCCGCCACAAGCTAAAGGAATTTTATGGTCAATCGTTATATCTTCAAATAACAACTTTCTACCACATAAAGCACATTTTCCATCTGCATTCATATAAAGCAATTTCTTTACATTATCAGAATATCTTTTTCGCTTGATTTTTCCGTCTTTATTACATTGTATTTTTACATTTGTATCTATATCCTCAATATAATAATTTTTCGTTTTTGCTGGTGCCTTCTTGATTTTCTCTTGTGCTTTACCAATAGTTGCAAATAACTTTGCTTCATCTATATTATTCGTTTTTGTTGTCTTTCCTGTGTCTGTAACTGTTATGTAATAATTTCCATTTGTAAGTACATAAGCCATATAATCAACCTCTTTTCCATTGAGGACAGCTATATTTCAAGCTGCCCCATCCATTATAGTTCCCTTTTACATCAAACCTATCACACAAGCTAATTTGTAAAATGGATTCCTTGCAACTCTCCTCATATGCTCCGCTTTCTCTCTTGCTTTGCGTTCCATTCTGTCCATAAAAGCAAGGCTGTTATCCATTTCCGTATATTCCAACATCTGCGTTGGTGTCAGTGCGTTATATGGTGTTTTTAAGTTTCTATCTATGATCTGGTTTCCGTCTGTCGTTGTGATAATTCTAAAATTAAACATATATGTATATCCTGCCTTCCGTTTATCCTGCATATCTACAATACTGATTGCTTCTGTTACTGTTACATTCTCCCTTGATCCGTTTGAAATACTCTTCCAAACTGAATGAATATGACCTACTCTGTAAGCAAGTACATTTCCCTCTTTTTAATACTGTTGTCTCTGCTATAACAACATTATTTGTCAAGGTTAAATTCCCTCTGATAATACTTTCTAATGATTTCCGTAAATCTCTGTATGAACTGTCAAGATAATATTTCTTTCCGTTGTTTCCCTCATTGACAAAATATACTATTCTGTATGTGAAGCAATTCTCAATCATATTATTAGCAAGGCAACCTCTGTCTATATCCATCAAAATATCTGATACTGTATTCATATGCTTTACCTCAATTTCTCTTATATCGGGGAGGTTTGCCCTCCCCTTTTGCCTTATGCTACTTTCTTAACCTCTGTGAAATACTGATTGATAAGTGCTGTAAGATAATCAAGTTTTCCGTGTACTACATTGCTATCCCTTGTAGAACGGTCTACATCTAATTCAACCCATGTCTTTCCGTTGATTTCTGTATTTTTACCTTCTGCAATTAACCAATGCAGGAACTCCCCAAACTCTTTATCTTCCCTTCCTAACTTTGTAAATGCCTTGAATGGTGCCACAAAGATATATGCACTCTTTCTGTTAAACAGTTCCCTTATCTCGCTTGTGATTTCCGTTGATTCTACTAACCTTGTGAGTAAATCATCAAGATTTTCAAAATCAAGAATGGTTGCATTTTCATTTAACCACTTGAAGCCTATCTTTGTATCTTTTCTGTACTGATTAGGATATTCAGATAAGATAACCATATCTCCGATGGCTCTTTCAAAAGTTCCGTTTATTCTGTCTTTGTTGTTGCAAGAGTACATATCCTTGAAAAATCTGTTGTCTGCAATTTCTCTTATCTCCCTTGCAAAAGCATCTATATAAGTAAAAGCTCGCTGTGCCTGGTTCATTGGCTTACAATTATTTAATTTGCGTACCAGCTTTGAAATTTCCGTTGTGTCGCAATTCTGATGAATTACAACCTCCATCTGATAACCGTTGAAAATCTCTTTTAATTCTTCTGGTAACTGCTCATATGTCTTGTTACGAATGTCAAAATCTACATTCTCCCATACAATTTCGCCCTGCTCGTCTCGCTTTATATTTCCATTTTCGTCTGTTGCCTTCCTCTGATAAGTAACCATATATTCATCAAGATTCTTTGTAATTCTTGTATTTCCGTATCTGAATAATGATAATGTGCTACTTCTCTGCAATCCGTCAATTATCCACTGTCTTGTAATTCCGTTTGATGTTGTTTCCTCGCCTAAAATAATAGGTGGGATATAATCATCTGTGAGAACTGACGATATCAGTTCATTAACCATATTCGGATTCCATTGTCCACTTAAACGCTGGCACTCTTGATCCGTTCTGATTTTCTCTGCTTTCATATCCTTTAAATACTGCTCTAATGTAAATGTCTGCTTTCTAATATTCTTCATAGTGATTACCTCCTAAAATAAAATCTTTACATTTTCAAAACTTCTCATAATCTTCATATTTTCGGCATATTCAGTTGATGAAATTTCTAAAATCTGCCGTATGTCTTTAGGCTCGTACCCATCTATCAGAAGATTTAATATATTAACCTGCTGATTAGAAAGTTTTGAAATGTACTGTTGTACCTTGTCTTGAAATTGTTCGTTGTTGTTTTGGGCTACTTCCTCGAATGTATCAAAATCGGATGGTATAAAATCCAGTATGCTACATTCTTCCTCGCTGTCATTAGTTGCATCTAATGAGGTTGTAAACTGATTGATAACTCTTTTTGCTCTGTGTCTGTCTCGTATCTCTGTCTTAAATTTTTTCTTTAAGCAATTACAAAGATGTGTATTGAAACTTGCACCCTTGCTAATATCATAAGAGTTATAAGCCTGCCATAATGTCATATTTGCGATACTGTAAAAATCGTCATAGTCTGCTTCTGTCAATGGCTCTCCTAACCTCAAGAAGATTGATTTTGATATTCTTTTGAGTAGTCGCATATCATTTTCACAATATGGCTGCAATACTGTTAAATCTGTACTTGTCATTGTCTCACCTTCTTTCTATGTGTATTTATGGCATTACTGCCGATAGGCAAGCGGAGGACTGAACCTCCCACGGCTTAACCGTCACCGCCTTATATATTACTTGTCCGCTTTCTTCTTATCCTCATACCACTTGATAGATCCACCTTTAAAATTGGTTTTGGGCTGTACTATGGTACTTCTGCCGACTTTCTGGACTACTCCGTTTTTGGTAACTGTTGCAAATTGAATTGTCTGTGTTTTCATGCCTGCACCTCCTCAAATACTCCGCTTTTTAACATATCTGTAAACCAACATTCAAAGCCTGGATATTCTGTTTTGTCTGCCATATCTCTATATACTTCATACATCTGTTTTTCTGTGAAAACTCTTCCTTGCAATGGCTCTTCATAGGTTATATATTTTTTCATTGTTAATCACTCCTATTCTTTAGGGTATCGGGTGGATTTTTCCACCCTTTGCCCTGCTGATTACTAACTGCTTGTTACTTGATTCTTAAAACTTTGTAGCTTGTAACCTTTTCATATTCTGATAAGTCGCCTAAATCTTCCTCAAGTCTTTTCTTGTCAAGTGTTGCTCTTGTCTGTTCCTTATAAGTGATTTTTGCTGAATCAGTAAATTCTTCTGTTAAGTTGTTCTCATTCATATATGAGATTATTTCCTGCTCCAAGGCTTTCTGAATGTTGCTTGCTTCTTCTGCCATACTCTTATACTTTCTTACTTCCTCAATCTTTTCTTCGAGTTCTTTCTTTGTCATACACATAATGACTACCTCCTTAATGATGAAATTATTTTGTTGTTGTAGGTCTGTTGTCCTTGACCTTGACTACACTATACACCTATATTCGTGTACTGTCAACACCTTTTTTCGTGAATACACCTAAAAAAGTGTACAAAAGTATCTAATGAATTTTGTGCAAAAGTACACGAATATTCGTGTTGACAATTGCACGAATAAAGGTGTATATTTATATCAACAACAAAACATTATCAATTTTTTAAAGGAGGTTTTCATATGAGTAAAAATGTATATGAAATGGTAACAGATAGGATAATAGAACAATTAGAAAATGGAGTTATTCCATGGGAAAAGCCTTGGACTGGTGTAAGAGATGGAGCATATAACAGAGTAAGCAAAAAGAGTTATTCAATACTTAATCAAATGTTATTAAAACATAAAGGCGAATACGCAACCTTTAAACAATGGCAAGAGTTAGGCGGTCACATCCGCAAGGGTGAAAAATCAGAAATAATTGTATTTTGGAAGATATACCCTATTGAAGAAATACAAGAAGATGGAACAAAGACAGTTAAAAATATACCACTATTAAAATATATAAATGTGTTTCATATCTCACAAGTTGACGGAGTAGAACCATTGAAGAAAGAAGAACTTCACGACATAGAGCCAATAGAAAAGGCTGAAAAGATTTTAACAGACTATTGGAGCAGGGAACATATAACAGTTGAACATATAAAAGGGAATAAGGCTTTTTATAGTCCTATGCGTGACATGATACAGTTACCATTATTTGAACAGTTCAAACAGTCAGAAGAATATTATAGTACAGCTTTTCACGAATCAGTGCATAGCACAATGAAAGAAAGCAGATGCAACAGAGCAGAAGAAAGAAAAAATAAACTTGTGGCTTTTGGCTCTGAGGAATACAGCAAAGAGGAACTAGTGGCAGAAATTGGCAGTGCTAACTTGATGAACATAATAGGAATTGAAACAAAGAAAAGCTTCAGAAATTCAACCGCATATATACAAAGTTGGTTGAGAGTTTTAAGAAATGATAACAAGTTTATTGTATCGGCAAGCAGCAAAGCAGAAAAAGCAGTTGAATATATTTTGAATGAAGCATAACAAACAGAATACAAAAAGACATAATAAAAGGGTGTAGTAAATGAAGTTACACCCTTATTTTTTATACTGTTTTATTGAGATATTTTATTGTATATAATTCCTACCGGTTTAGTATGGTATAGTGTGTTCGGGGTATCAAAAACCAAAAAAGAGAATTGTTTTTCTCCACCGCCCTGTAGTTGGTTGTTTCACACAGTGACTTAAAAATTTTACCTCTCGATATTTTTTACCCTCATATCCTTAGAGAAAATCAATCAAAATCGCACCAAATCCGCTTCAAAATACATCATAGGTAAACTTAATCAGCTACGCAATTACAAAGCCAATTTGCCCTCAAAATCGCTTATTTTCACAAAGGATAATAACATATAACACGGGGGAGGGGGTACACTTAAACCACAGCAATTTAAGTACCTAGCACACACTGGAGGGTACTGTAAAATATGCTACAATCCAGCTTGATTTACTCCATATACCGCCTGTTCATAACTAAATCCTTCATACTGCAACTGATGAATCAAATCTGCCTTTTCCATATTTGGTGATGACTGTAAATACGATTTAGCTTTTTTATAGGCTTGATTATCCCAATCTGCATTACAGTTATTTGCTCCATATTGTGCTTCATCTTCTGTGAATCCTTCGTATTCAAGTTGATCTTGTAATCCACTGTATGAAAAAGCTGAACTATTCAAATACGATTTAGCCTTTCTTAACGCTTGATTTTTCCAGTCAGCACCACACTTATCCGCACCATAAGTTGCTTCTGATGTAGAAAATCCCTCATACTCTAATTGATGTATCAATCCAGTATAGGAAAATGCAGAACTATTAAGATAAGATTTCGCTCTTGCTTCTGCTCCTGCATTACCTGTCTTTGGTGTGTAATCATTACTTGATGAACTATAAGACTTTGACAAAGAATGATATGCACAATATTTACTATTTTCTGTTCTCTTCTCTGTACAACCATCAAATGCACATCTGGTAGAAAAATAATATATGCAGAATATTACAATACACGCTACAGCCACACCAATAATAGCTTTTACATTGATTTTGTTTGTTGGTGCAGCAGAATTTGAAGCAACTTCTTTCTGCTGTTCTTCTTCATAATATGCTTTTATATTATAGCCACATCCAGGGCAAGACTTAGCTGTACTTGATACATTTTCACTGCCACATTCAGGACACTTTACTAATGCCATTCGCTTTCTCCCCTTTAATAAACTTATATCCTATAACTCCGCAGGCAACACCACCAAAACACAAAATAATAGCTTGTATGCGATATCCCCATATCTTCTTCTTATCATATTTTAGCATATCTTCATAATTTGATGTAATATACCTATATGTACCACTAAATAATGCACTAGAATTATCTGCATCTGCATTATTTTTCACATAACCCTCCATACATTCCTTGTAATGTTGTTTATAGAAAGAATAAGTATCATTATTTATTCTAGTAACAGCAATAATCAACATACTACAAGCTACTATACAAAGAACAATTCCAATATACTTTTTATTCTTATATGCTGGTACTGTTGCAGTTCTATTTATTATGGGAATACTTTCTCTGACTATTTCTTCAGATTCAGATGGATTTATTTCAAATCCACAACTAGGACATACAGCCACATTATCTGTTACTTCATTTCCGCATTCAGGACATTTCATAAAATTCCTCCCAACTCTTAGTGTTTATTCAATTATTTCAATTGTTGAATAAATCGTTCTTAATGATGTTTTTAATCCTTGATAACTCAACATCCTTAACCTGTGCTAAATTCTCTTTAATATATATTTATCAGTCCACAAATTACTTGTTTTTCCTTATCATCATCGTTACCATATGATTGCAACAGTAAAAGGCGAATTATCAACGATTGGATATCAAGATTAGTTTTCTTGAAATGCCAAACAATTTCTTGAATGTTAAGCTGGAACTCCAAGACTTCAGTCTGTCTCACTCAATTTTATTTAAACAATTTGTTCTAATCATCTTCCTCGTCTTTGTCCGTTATCTTGTTATAGTATACATGAATTTTGTATTCATCATATTGATTCTCTATTAAGGCAATATATATATCACTTTTCTTTGTGTTCCACTTACAATCTTGTTTTGTTGTCATATCAAACAAATCATCGCCTATCATTATATCTGTTTCAGGTTCTCCATACAATTTTGTGAATTCATAAACTATTTCTTTATAATACTTTTTCATAATAGATTCTGTTTCGTACTCATCAGTAGTTAAAGTAATGCCTATTGAATCCATCTTTTCATCTTTAAATTCATAGTATACCGTTGCATTAACCCCATCAAATCCATTATAATTTTCTATCTCTTTTTCATCTACTAATATAATTCCATATTCTTCATATTTATCATCAATATATTCAATTTTTCCTTCTAATTTTTTAATAACGGTATTATAGTCTGTTCCCCATTTTATCCCATTATAATAATATTTACTATTTGAATTATAAATAAGATACACCAATAGAATAGAAATGCATATTACTACTAACCCAATCCCTATAAAAATGTTTTTGTGCATATTAATCCTATTAATAAAATTTTTTGTTTCTTTTTTATTTTCAAAAGAACACCCACAATATGTACACTCGATTGCATCAATCGGATTTTCTTTTCCGCAATCACTACATATTTTTGTGGTTGACTTTTCCTCGATCAGCACCTTCCCACAATGTACACATTTCTTTGCTTTGTCTGAAATCTCTTGTCCGCATTCTGGACACTTAATCATAGCCATATTTCGTACCTCTCTCCCTTTCGGTTTTATTTCATAGTTCTAAAGTTACATATTCCTATTATATTCGTTTTTGCGAAGATATTCAAGTAGAAGAATACATTTTATGATTAATTCATATCATAAAGAAACGGAGGTGCTATGATGATTGATTATTCCCCATTCTGGAATACACTTGAAAAATCAAGTGAAAACTGGTACACACTTACAAATAAATATCATATGTCACATAGCACACTCCACCGATTAAAACACAATAAGGATGTATCTACTAAGACACTTAATGATTTATGTAGGATTCTTCAATGTGATATTTGCGATATTGTCAGATACATTCCATCTGATACAGACCAACCATTATAAAAGTTCATCATACATCCTTTGCAAGATAGTATCTATATTTTTCGTATTACACATTATGATCTTCTTGTCTATCAATGCTCCTGTTGCCTTAACCTTATAAAACATACTGTGTGACATCCATTTAATCAGCATTACCACCGCATCAACTTCTATATTGGATATATTAACTGTTTCCGATTCCATAAATATACTGTTCGGGAATTTGTATTTCAAATCTGGCAACGCATCCGATATATGCCCTACAAACAAATATCTCTTAGATTGCAGCATTTCCAAGTCATATGTATTGTTTATTTCCTCAACTTCTGGCTTATTTAATTCAGAGATAAACAATTCTTGGTATTCTAACCTTCTTTTTAAATCTGTAATCTCAGAATCCTTATCCTCGATAACCTTTAACAATTTATTATTTTCGGCTACCAATGGTGCTGTTTGTTTAGAATTATCCGCTGTAATCTGCAAAGACAATGTACTATTTTTCTGCATCAAATTCTTTATCCTATTTTCTTTATCTGTAATTGTCTGTTCCAGATCAGAGATGATATCCTCATAGCGTGTTGCAATATCTTGATTTGTTATTTTATCCCATGAAAAGTCTGTGTAATACTGTTTTTGCATAAGTACAAACATTTTGTATAATACATCCATCTCATACATACAAAGAATAGTCTGATATACCGCTTCATAGTTTGCTGGAATACAATCTTTTGATAAGGTAATTTTATTAAATCCTTGTTTCTTCTCAACAACCAACTCGATATATCTTGTTGCAACATATGATTTAAAATAGTTTCTAATCAATCCGTCTACATTAGGAACATATAAAACAGATTCTCCATACCACTTTTCATTATCTGTCGTAGTCATGGCATTGTACCATGAAGTACCACCATTCTGATTTGCAATAATATCTCTTGTAAATATTTCTATCTGTCCAACAATTCCTGATCTAGTTGGCATTTCACCATTTTTACTATGCGATTTCATTTCGTTATGGATATATTCAGCCAAATTGTTTTCTTCTATATGCAAGTAATCCGCTAATTCGCATCTTCTTTTTGCAAGGTATCTATCAAAGAATTTTGATTGTAATACAAATTCTTTATCTACCCTATTTACAACACCATTAGACAAATATTCCCTTGCTTCTTCATCATCCGCACAAAAGATAAAAGCATTGTCAAATGTGTTTTTATCAGTCATATAAAAGCTGTAATTCAGCATATATCTATCTTCTTCATAATCAAAACCCTTCAATACTTTGTCTGGTTCAGTAAATACATCTGATCTGTAAAACAGAAAATGAAGATAGTAATTTTCTGTATATGTCATTTTAAATTTAGGAACACTTTTTATAGCACTCATAGAAGCATACTGTGTTTCCCAATCAATAAACATCTTTTTAATTTTAGGACATCTTTTTGCATATAACAAATCAACTAAGTCTGCAATCTCCTGTCTATCGTTGATATAATCAGCAATTACAAATAATATGTCTGTATATACAGATCGTGTAAATAATGCTCCTAATGTTCTTTCTTCGCTTAATTTTGTGACAAGTTTATCATTATTTCTCAAATTAAGGCTCTCATATATCTTTTGCAACTCATTATATCTTTTATTCCGTATATCTGTTGATAAGAGTTGCATTATACTGTACTTAATTCCTATTTTTCGCTGTTCATCCGTCAATTTCATTTTAAACCTCCAATACTTATGTCATTATCTACAGTATCTTTCTCTATTCTACCATATCCGGCATTCTCTGTCTTTATGAAGCAGAATTTTCTTTTACTTTCTTGAAAGCCTCATCCAATGTATGCCATCCAAGGACTGCACATTTTATGCCCTCTGTATCAATCTGTAATCTCAATCTGCCAATTCATCATAGCTTGATAAATTTTGTCTGGTATCTTGTCCTTATGCTGTTCTGCTATATCCTTAATAAAATCTTCCTTATATTCCTTGTATCTTGTAAAAGCTGCTTCTGCTGTCTCATACGCTCCCAGCTTTATATTCTTTCCTGCAAATGACATATTCGCAACATATTTCTTCTTATCCTTATCAAAATATACACCAAGCGGATAATCGCCTCGGTTCTTTTTGCCATTAGTGAATAATGAATTTATCATCTTAGGAACAAAGCAAACTGTCTCAGGACTATAAACTGTATTTCCTTTAATCAAAATATCCTTGTCTAATTCAAATGCTTCATCAAACATTCGTATCTCGATAATGTGCTGTTCATACCATAGCTTGAAATTACTATAATTCTTCCATTCCTCACATACAGTACACTCCTTATATTCTGGATGTAATTTATGTATTGCATTACTATAACAACGATTCATTATCCAATGCCATCTCTGATAGGATTCTTCATTGCTGTTGGTGTATAATATTCCATGATACCCTACACCATACATAACACGCTTTGCGGTTTGTTTGCTCCAATTATCAGGCTTATATCGGATATCATTCATAACATTTAATATAAACTGTTCCGAATCATCACCTGTTTTCTGAAAGTAATTATTCACAATGCGGAATTGCTCTTGATTTAGAGGATATAAATTTCTGTAATAGCAATCTTCCTTATCATGTCCACTATGCCAAATATATACATTATTCGCCTTATCTTCATTGACAATAAATGTTTCAACAACCATTTTAGGTGCATATACATAATCATGTTTATATGTCCACTTACCATCAATAAATACATTCTTTTTAAGGCTATATCTCAATTCACCATTGATATATGATCCTTGTAACAGATTATATTTTCCCCAAGCCATAGTAATACATTGACCATAGTTTGACAGCCATGTATCTTTATAATCCATCAATTTTACGAATATTTCATCTGTTCCCATAAGAGTAATATCAATATCTAATGCAGATACATCAAGTATTCTCTTAGGATTTATCTCTTTATACTGGCGATCAACTAATATTTCCAAGTTATCAGAGAATGTAAATTCCTTCTCATTCTTTTTCTTCTTGTATTCCTTGTCATACTTAGCTTCACATTCTTTACAACTTCCTCTATAATATGGATTGCCAAATTGTCCTGTTGCTAATCTAAAGTTCTGTATTGGTAATATTCTTCCACATTTCTTACATATTTTTGTTTCATCCATTGTCCTTTTACTCCTTATTCTTTGCATAAAAATAAGACAGCAGAATCAATTCATACTGTCTTTTCAGTCAATCAATATCAATCAAGGGGTAATAGGGGGGGGTAATATAACTAAGATATATATGGTATATACCCCCCACCTTTTACCTACCCTTATATTTCATCTTCAATTATTATGTAGGGATAACCATCTGATTTAATGTCAAATTGCTCTTTTAATACCTTATTAGCTTTGACTTTCTTTAATCCATAGCAATCCATAATCTCATTCAAGCACCGCTTAATCTGTGTGTCTGTAACTTCATATCGGTATTCATTCCCAAGAATATATACAACCTCTTTTTCAGTACAATATCCTTTTCTTTGAATACAATGTAAAATCACTTCTGAAATCTTCAATGTACGCTCGTCACTAGCCTTTGTAGTAGTCCTGTTGACAATCTCACCATATTCATTTTTCTTTTTCTTATATTGTGGATATAGTGAGGCGGCTACCTCAAAACCTTCAGAACGATAGAACATATCAAACGATACACCGCCAATTCTATAGCCTTTATCTTTCCAACGGATTCCATTATCTTCTATTGTTTTCAACTGCTGTACTACCCATGATGGAATAGCATAGAAATTAACGTGTTTTCCTGCCCTTGTATCAGTTCCAGCACATTTAATGGCTTTATACAATAATTCCTTTGGTATTTGGTCATCATCAAGAATACGAATTAAATCGTGATATACAAGCATTTTGATATACTTGCCGACCTTATCAATCTTATTCTGACTGTAACCTTTGCCAAGACATTCCGCTAATTTTTTCGTTGTAACAAAGAAGATTATTTCTCCATCGTCATTAGAAAACTTCTCACTATAAATATTGTTTCGTGCAATAGATAACATCATAAGGAATGTGTCCTTTGCATACTTGATATTCTTATCAGCCTGTGGACATAGTTCTTGAAATTTATTCAGAGTGATGTTATTTATCATCATGTCTATATTTTCTCGCTGTTCAATACTCCATTGAGATTCCTTTATAGACAAATTATAAATATCCATTATGAATTGAATTGCTTTAAATTCAGATTTGAAATCTCCCAACATTTCAATCAACTGTTTTATGTTAAGAGTAAGATTTTCAGAACAACATCTATACTTTTGAACTCCATTTTTCGTAGTAAAGATGTTTGCAGAAGGGTTATGATCTTCATGCAGAATACAGCAAAAAGACCTCGGATCGTCAATATTTATCAGTTCTGCAATATCCAGTTCTGAATAGATATAATCCCAAAATTCATTTTTTGTATCAAACTCAATCGGTTCATGTGCTAATACTGTACGCAAATATTCAACATCATGTTCCTTAATTGCTTTAACATTTAAGTTTTCATATACAGGTTTTACCTCTGTATTAGATTTTTCCTTTTTTGCAGCAGGCTTCTTCTTTGATTTTGGCTGTGCATTTGATATATATTGCTCATACTCATCTTTCCAGTATTTATCAATAACTGATTCTGCATTGATTCTACTGTCATAAGATGGATATAATATCTCATTCCCCTTGCCACCGAAAAACAATCTATCTCTATTAAAACATACCTCATCAATTCCACCCACCGCACCCATAAGTGTAGCTTGTAATTTATCTCTGATACTGCCATCTGTAATAACTGTATCATTGCAGAATATCATGCGGAATTTATGATGTTCTTCCTTGTGTGAAAATGTGGTGTACATAAAACATGGTACAATTCCAAGAGAAATGACCTTGTTATATGCTTCTTCTATGCACATTCCATTATCAAAATCCAAGCCAAATAACTGTTGCTGTGTCCAGTTATCAGCTTTCATACCGCCCTGTAATACTCCCGGCTTAAATGATGCTCCATGACACAAAGCATCTGCCAATTCTTCTATTGTAATATCTGTCTCTGTTAGACTTTTCTGTACCCACCCACATTGTTTTCCTTGTGGTTTCTCCTTGAATCGGTTATTGAAGTACATACATTTAATCTTATTTTCACTATACATGATCCTCCTTTTTGATAAATCAGAGGTCAAGAAATAAAGGTAAACTAAAATTCGTTCCCCTTAATAAACTACTAAATGCAGCAGTCGTGTTATTCAATTTCTCATATTGGAAACTGTGCAGAATCGCACATAAGATATTCTTGATCTCTGATACAGGCTTTCTTTTACTTCCTGCCTGTTGGGAAATATCCATCATATTTTTTGAATCGGTGCATTTCTGCCGATTAGATATAATCTACTGAAATCTGAAATGAGATATTTCTACTTGCAAGACCTTCATATGTGATTGCCCTATTATAATAATTCCGTATATGTTTGCTATCCCATTTATCAAATAAATCATCAGATATACATTCTGATAATAAGTCAATATAATTGTTATAGTTTTCATCGTGGTTTGCAACTGTTGATGTAATTATAATACTTACACAAACCACATTTTCATCTTCATATCTCTGTATTAAATTGGCATCATAGAGAATATATGTACTATTTTTAATTCTGCTAAAGTCTGTTAAATAATCATATATATTTTTTCCCAACAGTTCTTTCACATTCTTATAATTGTTTTCTTCGTTACCAAGCAAAATTTTTGTAACTTCTGAATCCTGTAAAATCATTTCCTTAATTGCCTGTTTCATAAATGTAACTGAATTTTTCTTTGTTTTTGTCATAATATTTAATCTCCTTTATTATTTTATTTGAATATAATTTTCAATGTAATCAATGACATCCTCATAACTTCCCCTGAACAACTCTTTTCTGTGAGTATCATCAATTTGATAAAATACCGAATATTTTGCAAGTTGCAGCATCCCTTTTGTAATGTATCTACGCTTATGATTTTTCAAATATGTACTTGTATTTACAGCACTATACTCACTTCCACACTTTTTTAATTCATTATTAAGACTATCCACACATGATTTTCTATAACTTTTCAAATCTTCAGCAAACACATCTATATTCTTTGAAAAATTCTTTTTTCTTGTCTTCATATTGACATATTTATTCATATACTCGTTAAAAGTATCTTGAAGTATGGCATCTAACTCAGGATATTCAAAAATGTACTCTGCTCCTTCTTCTTTTGCTTTTGTTTTTGATTTGACTAAACGTCCTTGATACAATTTTAATTGAATATTCCCATCGCTAAAATCATGCCACTTCCTGTACCAATGAAGCAACATAAAGTCCTTACTTGGTGGCATTGGTGCAGAAGCCATAGAAACTGTTAATAATTCAATAATTTTTTTCTTTTCTTCTAAATTCTTAATCATAAATCCTCCTTTATTTTGTCTGTGACATTCTGATGATCTCTTACAATCTCTGTAAGTCTTGAGCCTGGTAAAATCTTCACTATCCTATGTTCTGGTTCTAAGATTGTTTTTCCATAAGGTGCTATATATCTTTTTCGTGGCTTCTTTGTTATGGTTTTAAGTGTGAATATTTCTTTCAGAAACATTGATTCATCCTCTTCAATTACATCAACCATAACTTCCTTAAAAGCAAGTAACATTTCTTTTATATCCTTCTTATAAAGACCTGTCTTATCGGCAATTCTGTTTACAATATCTCTCTGATTTACCATATATTCTATTCTCCTTCCGTTGTTAGATTTTTACACGCATTATTCAGTTTTGTTCCTGTTTTAATTTTCGCCTTGTATCGTTCTGGAATATTGATGATTGATTGATCTGATACATTTTTGATCTGCTTAGATTTATATAGTTGTGGATAGATTGTCATATACCCCTTTAATTTGATACTGTTTCCTTTAGATAAAATATCTACAACTGTGTCTAAAAAAGCAGTCAGAATAATATCTGTTGTCTCTGGTGATACAACCAATCCATTCTCATTTTCAACTCTTTCAACAATTCGTCTTACAATACCAGGCTTAATAATTTCTTCTTTCAATATGTTTCTTCCTCCAATCTTCCTATGAAATCGCTATTTCTTATACCTTGTTATATAATGACTTAAATGTGCTTATATGGCTCATATTCGGTTTCAAATGACTTTTATGTATATTTCCTTACCTTAAATTTTAAGGCACTAAAATAAGCCCACATACTCATAATAAATACAAGTATATGGACTTATTTAGATGTCCTAATATTCTATTTTTCATGCCGATACTCTCTGTTCATTTGTCCTAAAAATGGGCTAAAATCCGATGTTGTATTGCTCAAACCCTAGTAAATAAAGCATTTTTAACAAGAAGTTAGTACCCTGCCGTGGCAGATGAAAAGTATTTTTATCAAATCTCTATCTCCTTTCA
>OICI01000207.1_pt1 | contig 20832 bp, 26 predicted proteins | sample 1581261 | NCBI WGS metagenome assembly OICI01 (sample SAMEA3882520, study PRJEB24775) | human gut metagenome | biome: human-associated habitat; feature: intestine environment; material: feces | place: Netherlands | collected 2009/2010 | reverse complement strand
TCTGAATTCCGCAGGGACGCTCCAAGTCTGAAATTTCCATCAGTTCTTCGCTCTTTTTACTGTTGAAAGAAAGCGCCTTTGAGCTGACCATTTCACTTACACAGTATGCCGCACCGAATCTTACGCAAAGCTCACGGTAAGCCCTGTCGCTTACCCCCGCCATGGGTGCGAGAACTGCGTGGGATTTCAGCGGAACACCGCCGATGTTAAGATTATCCATATTTTTACACATTTAATGCTGTTACCTTATTCTTTTTCTTGCACCGACTTTTGTGCTGATCATTACAACCGCAATTGCAACTACTCCAAGACCTACGCAAATCCACGAAACGATTCCCGCCGTGTAGCTTGTGGAATACTTTTTTTCGCTGACTGTTTTTGCGATTGTCGGAGCCTGAAATTCCGTTGAATCGGTCGCCTGAGTTTCAACATACTGATTCTGATACTGCGTTTCTTCCTGTACCGGAGCTTCTGTTGTTTCAGGCTGAACATACTCAGTTGTGGGTTCTTCCGTTTCGGGCGCAACATACTCGGTCGTAGGCGCTTCGGTGTAAACAGGCTCGGTATAAATCGGCTCTGTGTATTGCGGTTCGGTTTCATCGGGAACATACTCCGTCACAACAGGCTCCGGCTGTGAGTCGGGAACCTGCGGATCGTCCTCTCCTACCGCAAAGGCGGTTATTGAACAAACCGACAATGCAAGAACCGCAAGTACGGTCGGAAGTATTCTTTTCCTAAAAATTTTCTTAAAATCTGACTTCATATTTAATACCCCGTTCATTCTGCGTGGCACATATTTTCATACATATACTACGATTATAACAAAAGCAGGCGTTCATTGCAAGATTTCAGACAACTTTTCTGCACACAATTAATGCCCAAACAACAAAAAATCGGAAAACCGATTGTAAAACCGATTTTCCGACTTGATTATTATGTCAAATTTTTGAGCGTTTTTTAGCCTTTGGCATAACAAGATTGTAGCTTTCGTCAATCAGCGGAAAGATTTCTTCCTTGCTCACAGAGCCGTCAAGCAGAATACTTATCCACTTGTCCTTGTTCATATGATAGGCTGGCAGAAATCCGTTTTTCATTCTCAGCGAGCCGACAAGAATCGGATCGCACTTGACATTCATCACATCGACAAAGCCGTCGCCGTCAAGCCCTAAAATCTGCCTTTTGACACACATAACTATTGCGTACCATTTGCCCGACATCATATTCCGCAGAACCGCATTATCGGGACTGCCCTCCCACGGATATTCGGGTTCTGTTCCGTATGTGCTAAGGGCATAGTTTAAAATTACATCTCTGTTAATAGAATTATCATTGTATGCCATTAAGCCTTAACTCCTGCTTTTTTCTTAACGAGTGAAATATATTCCTGCATTGTGATTTCGTTACGCAGTAATTTTTGACACCATTCTTTGCTTTTGCTGTCAATGGTATAGCCTTCCATTTCAACTGATGCGGCAGCATTTTCTATTATCTGTTCAATCGGCTTATTACCGTTCACAGTAACACTCCCTTTCGTGAAATCTGAACTTCATATCATTTTATCATAACAAAGGCATATGGTCAACCAAAAGGTGAAAATCATTCGCCAAAGCTGATGCCCATTTTTCTTGCTGTTTCAACAACCTCGCTGTCTTTCGGAACACTCTTGAGCTTGCCTGCGATGTCCTCAAGTGGAACAGCAATTACCTTATTATTTACAAGGGCAACCATTTTGCCGTAGTCTTTATTGATAATAAGCTCTGCGGCTTTAACACCAAAACGAGTTGAAATCACACGGTCATAGGCATCGGGACTGCCGCCTCTCTGGAAGTGACCCGGTACTGTAACCCTTGTTTCCTGACCTGTTGCCTCCTCAATATCATGGGCAATCTGATAGGAAATTGACGGATATTTCATCTCTGCAACAGCGGCTTTTCTCTGCTTTTTCGGCAAAGCGGCAATCTTTTTTGAAATTGCACCCTCGGCAACTGCAAGAATTGAAAAGTTCTTACCGCCTGCGGTTCTTGACTTGATTGTCTTTACAACCGAGTTGATGTCGTACGGAATTTCGGGGATAAGAATAATATCCGCACCGCCTGCAATACCTGCATAAAGTGTGAGCCAGCCAACCTTATGTCCCATAACCTCAATAATGAAAACTCTGCCGTGAGATGTTGCGGTTGAGTGGATACAGTCGATTACATTTGTTGCAATATCAACGGCACTCTGAAAACCGAATGTCTTGTCTGTACCCCAAAGGTCGTTGTCAATTGTCTTAGGAAGCGAAACCACATTGAGTCCCTCTTCACGAAGAAGATTTGCGGTTTTTTGGGTTCCGTTGCCGCCGAGTACAACAAGACAGTCAAGGCCAAGCTTTTTGTAATTCTTCTTCATAGCCTCAACCTTGTCCAGTCCATTGGCATCCGGTACGCGCATAAGCTTAAACGGCTGTCTGGATGTTCCAAGAATGGTTCCGCCCTGTGTAAGGATTCCGGAAAAATCCGAGGCTGTAAGAATTCTGTACTGTTCATAGATCAGCCCTTTGTACCCATTTTCAAATCCATAAATCTCCAGTTCGTCTACATTCGTAGTAAGTCCTTTTACAACACCACGCATGGCTGCATTTAAAGCCTGGCAGTCTCCGCCGCTGGTAAGCATTCCGATCTTCATCATGCACGTTTCCTCCTGCATATTCTCTTATTGTGTACCAAATGTTTTCACATATACATTTGTATTATAGTATAATTTTTGTCCGTTCACAAGATAAGCGACTTGAAAAATGTATGTAAATTCTGTATACTATTAAGGAGCACATCGCATGAGAGTTCCGCTCCGCGGAAGCGATGTACGTAGGAGATATAGCTTACGCTATACCTCAAGGAGCACATCGCATGAAAGTTCCGCTCCGCGGAAGCGATGTACGTAGGAAATTCATCGGAGATGAATTTCAAGGGAGAGTTGTCCGAGAGGTCGAAGGTGCCGCACTCGAAATGCGGTTTGCGTCGAATAGACGCAACGTGGGTTCGAATCCCATGCTCTCCGCTATATAAAGCGCATAATTATTGCGTACAACAAAAAGCATCGTCTGCAAATCAACTCTGCAAACGATGCTTTCTCTTATTCCTGTTCCTGCACCTGACGGTCTCGCCGGTTATCTCTCCGGCGTCTTCTGTAATTATCATGTCGACCATTATTTTCATTCTCACTGCGGTCTCTGGTTTCATGATTCTCTCGCTGTGGGCGATTTCCCAGTTCGTTTTTCTCCTGATTTGCCTTGCGGCGGTCATCCGGAATTACACGCTCCTTTTTCCGTCCAATATACACGTTCCATTTCATATATGCTTCCTGTGCATTTCTTGATTTATAAATCACATTACGTTCTTCACCAACGATATCTGTGATACTATACCAGCCCTTGTCATACTGAAACTCAGCAACTTTTCCTTCCAGTTCTTTGTTTCCCAGTACGAACTTATGCACTGCCTGCTGCTGCGCCATTCTAGCCCTCCTTATTATGTAAAACGTACTCTACTGCTTCTTTTAATTTCTCATCCCGTTCAAGTTCCTCTGTTCCAATCAGCGCCTGCGCTTCTTCTCTGGTAAAAAGCTCCCGAAGTACAACCTGATGATGGTCTACCGGAATATAGGATACCTTGTCTGCATCAAAGACGGAGCGGAGCACATAATATGGCACGCCCGGCACTCCTTTTGTGGCGGAAAGTGATACGATATTGTCTACCCGGCATACGCCTTGCGTTTCACTGTAAATAATCTGCTTTTTTTCAAACATGTCCTCATCCACCTCAATGTATCAATTCTGCAAACAATGCTTTTTTATTATAGCATAGGCCGTTTCTTTTTTCAAAAATCATTTTTCTGCCGGATTGCATGCAATCCAAGCGGTCCTGTCAGGCGAAGCGGTTCTCTTTTTTTCGTATTTGTCTGTGCCTCGGTTACAGCTGCCAGATGATTTCGGATGTCCTGCATGCGCCGGTCCAGAGCCGCGCTCACTTCTGCACATTCAGAGAGTTCCTGCGCCAGCTGCTCCGCCTCTTCCGGCGGAACATTTTTCTTATAACGCACTTTATGTTCCAGACTTGCCCAGAAATCCATCGCAATCGTACGCAGCTGTACTTCGACTTTCATCTCACGCTTTTCGTTCTGGAGGAAAATTGGAACTGCAACGATCAGATGTAAACTACGGTATCCACTTTCTTTTGGCTTTTGAATGTAATCCTTTTTCTCAACCAGACGAATATCGTCCTGCCGCAAAAGACAATCTGCCAGCAAATAGATATCTTCCGGGAAGGAGCACACCACCCGAACACCTGCAATATCGTTGATATTTTCCTCGATGGCCTCCAATGTCAGCGGGAGTTCTTTTTTGCGCACTTTTTTAATAATGCCATCCATGGATTTCACACGGGTCTTAATTGACTCGATCGGGTTGCGGTCATATTCGAGGGAGAACTGCTCATTCAATACTTTGAACTTTGTTTCTACCTCCATGATTGCACATCGGTAATAAGCCATAAGGGAATCCAATGGTTTTGTATTATCTTTTACAAAATCAAGAAATTCATCGGACATCAGGCTGTGACGCACAAAAGTATCCATAGCCTGTTCTACATAAGTATTCATGTTTTTATCTATCATAATCTGTATCTCCATTTGTGTGTGTATTTCATCTTTTGATCAGATAACTATTCCACTACCTGTATAGTCCAATTATAACTTACCTTCTGTGAAAACAAAATGGATAAAAGATTAAAGTTATATAAAAAAATCCCTGCATTGCTGCACAATACAGGGATTCTATAGAGCACGCTACATGTAAAATTGCTTCGCAATATAGCGTGCGTAGGAATCACATCTACGATGTGATTCAATCTTTAAATAAATCAGTAGAGTAGTAGCGGTCTCCACTATCCGGCAATAATACTACAACCGTCTTGCCTTCGAATTCCGGACGTTTTGCAACTTCAAGTGCTGCATAAAGTGCTGCACCAGAAGAAATACCAACTAATACACCTTCCTCTTTGGCAATGATCTTTCCATATTCGAAAGAATCTTCATTGTCTACCGGGATAATTTCATCATATACTTCTGTATTTAATGTGTCTGGTACGAATCCGGCTCCGATACCCTGAATCTTGTGCGGTCCTGCCTGACCGGTAGATAATACTGCAGAAGTTGCAGGCTCAACAGCAACGATCTTTACATCCGGGTTCTTGCTCTTTAAGAATTCACCAACACCAGAAATTGTTCCACCGGTTCCAACACCAGCTACAAATGCATCTACTTTTCCGTCAGTATCTTCCCATATCTCCGGTCCGGTTGTCTTTCTGTGTGCTGCAGGGTTTGCAGGATTCTCAAACTGAGATGGGATGAAGCTATCCGGAATCTCCTGATGTAATTCCTCAGCCTTTGCAATTGCTCCCTTCATTCCCTTGCTTCCATCAGAGAGAACCAATTCTGCACCATACGCTTTGATGATGTTTCGGCGCTCAATACTCATTGTCTCAGGAAGAACGATGATCAGTCTGTATCCTTTTGCTGCTGCGATTGCTGCGAGTCCGATTCCGGTGTTTCCGGATGTCGGCTCGATAATGGTAGAGCCTGGCTTTAATTTTCCGTCCGCCTCTGCCTGCTCGATCATTTCTTTTGCGATACGGTCCTTAACAGATCCAGCCGGATTAAAGTACTCCAGCTTTGCAAGTAATCTTGATTTTAAACCAAACTTCTTCTCAATATGTGTCAATTCTACTAATGGTGTATTACCAATTAAACCTAATGTTCCTTCATAAATATGTCCCATGATCCAACCTCCGATTTTATCGTTCCCTTTTTAATTCCTTATTTTCATACCCGGTTACTAGGAATTAATTTGTTGTATTGAATATACACCCTTTCCTGCTTACTGTCAACTACTTTTTTTGAAACTCGTGAACAAAGGCTATCCGTTTCTGTAAAATTGTGATATGATGGTCAAAAATCACGTACCAAAGGGAGGTATGACATATGTACGAATTTACAGAAGACTGCCTGATTCATATTGACGAAATTGATGACGAACACCGTCGCTTATTTCAAATGCTCAACGAAGCCATCCAGCTCGCTGACGAATCCGCAGATGTAACACCTGTTGCAAATAATCTCATTGCAAATCTGAAAGATTATGCAGCTACACACTTTGCACACGAAGAGACCTATATGGAAAGCATTTCCGATCCGGAACTTCCATTGCAACGCAAAGAGCACGCCGCTTTTACCAAAAAAATAAATACATTTGTACCAGATACATCATCGGCAGATGCAGCCCGCGAATCACTGCAGACATTGCTTAACTATCTTGCCCACTGGCTTTTTAACCATATTTTAAGCAGCGATATTATGATTGGAAAACTTCCGTCCAAAACTGAAAAAGCAAGCGACCCATTCGCCTTTACCGATGCATTCAAAACAGGAATCCAGTCCGTAGATGACCAGCATCAACGGCTTTTCGATATTATCCGGGAGACAAACGACCTGATTCATGAAGAACTTCTTCATGACAAATACGATGAAATCATGCGATTACTCACCCAGTTACGGGAATATACGGAATTTCATTTTCATGATGAGGAAGCCTTAATGGAACGTATTCACTATCCGGAACTAGAAGCTCAAAAGCGTGCGCATACGGCATTTGTGGAACGTCTGGTAGAGATTGATTTGTCAGATCTTGACAATATGGATGACAACCAGCAGGATTATCTGATTAATCTTGTTGATTTTCTTCTTAGCTGGCTATCCAATCATATCTTAGGCTCCGATATGAAAATCGGAGAATATATGAAAAAAAATAATCTTGCCAAGTAGGGAAAATTCCCTGCTTAGCAAGATTTTCAAATCTTATTACCAGTCTTCATCATCTTCGTCGTCATCTGCATCTTCACCTAACAACGCTTCCTTCAATGTTCTCCATCCAAGAACCGCACATTTCACACGTGCCGGCATATGGGCAATATCCCGAAGCGCAGATGCCTCTTCGAGAGAGTCAATTTCCTCCTCGCTGGCTTCGCCTTTGATCATCTTCATGAAAATTTTGCCCATCTCCAGGGCCTCTTCCTTCTTCCGTCCGATAACCATTCCAAGCATAATATCCGCAGAAGCCTGGGAGATTGCGCAGCCATCTCCGACAAAAGCGCCGTCTACAATAGTGTCTCCATCTGTTTTTAACTTCAGGAAAATATCATCTCCACAGCTCGGATTCACTCCTTCGAGAACAATATCCGCATCCTCCATGTCGTATTTAAATTCCGGACGCACATTGTGTTCTGTCAGTATTTCGTTATAAAAACTTCTATTTTCCATATCCCATTCGCTCCCTTATACTTGCAATACTCTGTACGAATAAATCTGCTTCTTCTTCTGTATTATAAAACATAAAACTTGCACGTGTTGCAGAATTGATTCCCAGATAATTGAGCAGTGGCTGTGCACAATGATGCCCTGCACGGACACAGATTCCATCAGAGATCAGGATTTCGCTCACATCGTGTGGATGTACATCATCGATGGTAAATGTAAGAATGCCTGTATGTTCTTCCGCTTTATCCGATCCTAATACGTGAACATGCGGAATCGCTTTCAGTCCATCAAACGCACGCTTTGTCACCGCCAGCTCCTGTTTCTGCATCGTTTCAAATCCAACAGACTGCACATATTGGATTGCTGCGTGTAATGCGGCAGCACCGGCAGCATTTACCGTACCGGCCTCAAACTTATGCGGAAGTTCGGCATATTTTGCGCCCTCTCTTGTCACCGAATCGATCATCTCTCCTCCAGAAAGAAATGGTGGCATCGCTTTCAACAATTTTTTCTTTCCGTATAAGACACCAATTCCCATCGGTCCAAAAAGCTTATGTCCGGAAAAAGCAAAGAAATCCGCATCCAGATCCTGCACATTGACCGCCATATGCGGTGTGCTCTGCGCACCGTCCACAACGATTACCGCACTTTTCTCGTGCGCCATTGCGGCAATCTCCTTTACCGGATTCTCCCGTCCCAGCACATTGGACACCTGTGCGATAGCAACAATTTTCGTTTTCTCCGTAATCTGCTGACGCACTTCATCCAAATCCAGTGAGCCGTCCGGACGGCATTCCATAAAGCGGAGCGTCGCACCGGTCTGTCTTGCAACCATCTGCCACGGGAGCAGATTGCTGTGATGTTCCATAATGGACACAAGGATCTCATCGCCTGCCTCCACATGATTCAGACCATAGCTGTATGCTACCAGATTGATACTTTCGGTCGTATTTCTTGTGAAAATAATTTCCCGCGCGGATTTTGCGCCAATAAAATCGCGCACAGCTTTGCGGGCATTCTCGTACAAATCTGTCGCTTCCATGCTGAGCGGATAATTTCCGCGCAATGGATTCGCATTGTGCTTTTTATAAAAATCTGTCTCTGCATCTATGACACACTGTGGGCGCTGCGAGGTGGCAGCATTATCAATGTATATCCAGTCGTGCCCTATGGATGCATTTTCCGGAGTACCGATGGATGTCAGCAAAGGAAAATCCTTTCTATAATCCGTCATGTTACACCTCCCCAAGTTCTTCATCTATGATTGCAGCAAATTTGTCATCTGCGATCAGTCCTTTCAGGCGCTCAATGCTGGCGCGTGCCATAATATTCTCTGCCTGTTCTTTGTCAATGCCTCTGCTTGCAAAATAAAACATGGTATCTTCATCCAGTTCGCCGATTGTTGCGCCATGGTTTCCAACCACATTTTCTTCCGAGCATAAAATAACCGGAATGGTTTTGTTTTCCACATCATCGCCCAGCATAAGCACCGTCTCCTGCTCATTTCCGACCGAATCTGCAGCACCTGTCTTAAAGTCAATCGTTCCACGGAAAATTTTCTTTGCACCATCGCGTAAAGCTCCTGCTACGTTGATTTCACTTTCTGTATGTTTTCCAAAGTGATTGACCACTTCATTCATATCAATGACATGCGTATGCTGGCCAATATATCCGATATCACTCTTGAAACCACTTCGATCACCATTCAATGCAATTGTAGTATCCGAATAAATATCGCCTTTTCCCATATAAATCTGCACCAGCTCGATCTGCGCATTTTTCTCGCAGGTTCCCTGAATCGCATTGTATACAAGCGAATCCTCTGCACTGTGCTGCAACTGGATCAGACGAATGTGTGCGTCCTCCTCGAGTGTCAGGTTCGTATAAACCGCAAGCTTGCCGGTTGGTGCATAATCCATAAATACCGTTGTTGTCTCGCCTTTTGCTGCATGTATGTTAATTTTTTTACTGCTGTATTCACCCTCTCCCGTAATAGAAAAACGCGCGGTCTCTTCCTGGCCGACAGATATATTTTCCTCCGGAAGTTCTGTTGTATGTTCAAAATCCCATGGGAGCTTTGTCTCGTTGACCTTCAGCCAGTACCATGTCTTCGATGGGAGTTTGTTAATCGTCATTTCTGTCATTTTTGCCCTCCTGATAACTATCCAATACTGCCCTTCATTTCAAGACGAATCAAATTATTCATCTCTACTGCATATTCCAGAGGAAGTTCCTTTGATACATTGTCTGCAAATCCACTGACAAGCAATGCTCTGGCATCGTCCTCACTCATGCCTCGTGACATCAGATAAAATACGGCATCGTCACTGATACTTCCGATTTTTGCCTCATGTCCCACTGCTGCATCTTTGGTGCGGATATCCATTGCCGGTATCGTATCCGAACGCGACTCGGAATCCAACATCAGTGACTGACAGGATACCGCGGATTTAGATTTCTTTGCCTCTTTTGCAACGACCACGCTGCTTCGGAACGTGCTGATTCCACCATCCTTACTGATGGAACGGGTATTCATGTAGGAGCTTGTGTTTGGTGCCGCATGCACAACTTTTGCTCCGGTATCCAGGTTCTGGCCCTTTCCGGCAAATGTTACACCGGTAAATTCCATCTTGGCACCTTCTCCCTTCAAAATGCTCATCGGGTACAGACAGCCTACGTGAGAGCCGAAAGAACCGGAAACCCATTCAATGGTTCCACCCTCTTCCACCGAAGCTCTCTTGGTATTCAGATTGTACATATTCTTTGACCAGTTCTCGATCGTGGAATAGCGCAGCTTTGCATTTTTCTTCACATAAAGTTCTACACATCCGGCATGAAGATTGGCTACATTATACTTAGGAGCAGAACATCCCTCGATGAAGTGCAGGCTCGCACCTTCATCCACGATGATCAGTGTATGCTCAAACTGTCCTGCGCCTTTTGCGTTGAGACGGAAGTATGACTGCAACGGGATGGATACCTGTACTCCCTTTGGCACATATACAAACGATCCGCCGGACCACACCGCACCGTGCAAAGCGGCAAATTTATGATCGTGCGGAGTGACAAGTTTCATAAAATACTTGTGCACCATATCGGCATATTTGCCCTTTAACGCACTCTCCATATCGGTATATACAACGCCCTGTGCTGCAACTTCGTCTTTGACATTATGATAGACCAGTTCCGAATCATACTGTGCGCCTACACCGGCAAGTGATTTTCTCTCTGCCTGCGGGATTCCCAGACGTTCAAATGTATCCTTGATGTCTTCCGGCACATCTTTCCATGAGCCCTGCATTTTTGTGTTCGGACGTACATACGTAGCAATGTGCTCCATATCCAGACCTTCAATGGATGGACCCCAGTCTGGAATTGGCATTTCATTATAAATCTGTAATGACTGAAGGCGAAACTGCTGCATCCATACCGGATCTCCCTTTTCTTTGGACAGCTTGTCCACAATCTGCGGAGTCAGTCCCTCTTCCATACGATACGCATCTTTTTCCTCATCACGGATGTCATAGATGCTGCGGTCAATATCTTCTACTTGGCTTTTTTCTCTCATTTCGCATGCACCTTTCTCTATTTTTCAAATTCCTCAAAACCGTTCTCATTGATCTCATCAACCAAAGAAGCGTCTCCATTTTTGACAATCTTTCCTTCATCCATGACATGTGTCACATCAACCTGCAGAGATTCAAGAATTCTTGTACTGTGGGTGATGATCAAAAGGCTTCCTTTGCAACGCTCCTTATACAGCTGGATTCCCTTCGAAACGGTACGCACCGCATCTACATCCAGTCCAGAATCTGTTTCATCCAAAATAGCCAGTTTCGGCTCAAGCATCAGCATCTGCAAAATCTCTGCTTTCTTTTTTTCTCCTCCGGAAAATCCTACGTTCAAATCACGCTCTGCATAAGAAGCATCCATAGAAAGCAGTTCCATAGTCTCTGTCAGTTTTTTCTTAAAATCCCACAGACGAATACGTTTTCCTGTCTTCTGCTCCAATGCATTACGAATAAAAGCACTCAGTGTTACGCCCGGCACTTCGAGTGGATTCTGGAAAGAAAGGAAAATGCCTTTCTTTGCACGCTCATTGACCGGCATCTCTGTAATATCTTCGCCGTCAAAGAGAATTTTTCCGGATGTGACGGTGTAACGCGGGTGACCTGTGAGGGCATAACCCAGAGTTGATTTTCCAGTTCCGTTCGGTCCCATCAGAACGTGGACTTCATCGGTGCCTACGGAAAGATTCACTCCGTGCAGGATTTCTTTATCTTCAACGTTGACGTGTAGATCATTGATTTCTAATAAATTGTTTTTTGACATTCGTTTTTCCTCCAAAAATTTTACGACATGCAAGAACTTTCTGTCCGAGTGTCTGCACCGCAGATCATGTCTTGCAATGTGTTACTTTCCAGGTAATCGTTTATGACGGTCTCGAGTCCTTTCCAGAATGGAAGTGTGGTACATTCTGTGGTTCGCTCACATTTCTTTCCATCATCGCACAGGCAGGCAACCGGAGCGAGATTTCCTTCGACAAGTCGAAGTATTTCGATTACTTTATATTCACATGGCTTACGCACGAGCCGATAACCGCCGCCTTTGCCACTGGCACTCTCGAGCATTTTGCCTTTTGTCAGTATGGTCATTATACTTTCCAGATATTTCAGGGATATTCCCTGCCGGGCTGCAATTTCCTTTACCGGTATGAATTCTCCGGTATTGCGTTGCGCCAGATCAACCATGACACGCAGGGCATACCGGCTTTTTGCTGATATCATCATTTTCTTTTCACCACCTCATTTGCGCCTTGATTATACTCCCTACTCCCCTACTATGTAAATAGGGGAATATGTTTTTCTATGCATACAACAAAAAACGAGCCAAAACTCCACCTTTTTCTGAGTTTTGCTCGTCCTTTTCATTTTCTGTCTCAACTTAAATTTTATAAGATGTTACTCCTGTTCGGATGATTCCCTGATCTGTTCATGAATCTCCTCACGGGTTTTGTGCATTGCCGTCACCTCCGCTTTCTACCATCTATTTTACGCTTTCTTTCCGGTAGCTGCAAAGGCGATTTTTTCATCCTTCAATCGTTCCACCACAAAGGACATAATCGTCACGATAAAATACGGCTGCCTGTCCAGGTGTCATCGCCCGTTGTGCTTCTTCAAACTCTGCCCGCAAAGTTCCATCCGGCTGCGGATACAATACACATGGTGCACCTGCATGAGAATAACGAACCTTTCCGATGACCGGTGTCGGTCCATCGAGCTTTTCCTCTGCCATATAATTGACATTGCTCACCCGACAGTCCTTCCGAAAAAGGCTCTCCGACTGGCAAAGTACAACCTCATTCGTATCCGGGCGTAACTCCTTGACAAAGATCGGTGTCTTTGCCGGAATTCCAAGTCCTTTGCGCTGACCAATCGTATAATGGATGATTCCCTTGTGCGTTCCGAGTATATTTCCCGTCTCTCTGGTAATAAATCCCGCATAATCATGATCCGGGACAAAACAAATATCCTGACTGTCATGCTTTGTTGCAACCGGTAAACCGATGTTTTCTGCAATCTGTCGAATCTGTGGCTTTTCATAATCTCCGACCGGCATCAGGGTATGTGCAAGCTGATGCTGGGTCAGATTGTACAGTGCGTATGTCTGATCTTTTGCGGCAGTCACCGAATTTCGGATGCTGTATCTTCCATTTGGAAGTTTCGTGATGCGGGCATAATGTCCTGTGGCAATATAATCCGCGCCAATTTCAAGGGATCTCTGTAAAAGAGACTCCCACTTCACATATCGGTTGCATGCGATGCATGGATTCGGCGTACGACCTTTTTCATACTCATCTACAAAATAATCAATGACCGCTTTCTGGAAATCCGCCTTGAAATTCATCACATAATACGGTATCTCCAAACGATCCGCCACACGACGCGCATCATCTACCGCAGACAATCCGCAACAACCGCCTTCCTGCGCCTGTGTGAACACATCCTGATCCTGCCAAATCTGCATCGTTACACCAATGACATCATATCCCTGTTCTTTTAAAAGATAGGCAGCGACAGAGGAATCTACGCCTCCAGACATACCTACAACAACTTTTTCTTTCATATATTAATACTCTTCTTCCGGAGCTTCTTCCTTCTCACTGATATCATTTACCGGACGCTCAAGTCCTTCAATCTTGATATTGTGCTTTTCTGCATAATCCCATAATGCAGCATGAATTGCTTCTTCGGCAAGCAGAGAACAATGTACCTTTACTGGTGGAAGTCCGTCGAGCGCTTCCATTACTGCCTTGTTTGTTACCTGCAAAGCTTCCTGAATCGTCTTGCCTTTTACAAGTTCGGTTGCCATGCTGCTTGTAGCAACTGCTGCACCACATCCAAAAGTCTTGAATTTTGCTTCCTGAATGATTCCGTTATCATCGATGTCCAGATACATACGCATGATATCGCCACATTTCGCGTTACCAACGGTACCTACACCACTTGGGTTTTCAATCTCTCCTACGTTACGTGGATTATTAAAATGATCCATTACTTTTTCGCTGTACATATAAATATATCTCCTCTCTTGGGGTGGTATTATTTTACTTTCCGTTCTTGCGCACAAAATCTTCGTATAATGGTGACATGCTACGCAGACGCTCAATGATTTTCTTTAAGGTATCAACGGTATAATCAATATCTTCCATGGTTGTCTTCTCTGAAATTGTCAGACGCAGGCTTCCGTGTGCGATCTCATGAGGCAGTCCGATTGCCAGAAGCACATGGGACGGATCCAATGATCCGGATGTACAGGCACTTCCGCTGCTTCCACAAATTCCAGCCTGATCCAGAAGAATCAGCATAGATTCACCTTCGATAAACCGGAAACAGAAATTTGCATTATTCGGAAGACGATCTGTACGATGTCCATTCAGTCTCGAATATGGAATTTCAGACAATACACGCTCGATCAGATGATCGCGAAGTGAAATCTCATACGCATTATTTTTCTCCATGTTTGCAACAGAAATCTCTGCAGCCTTACCAATTCCGACGATTCCCGGTACATTGTGGGTTCCGGCACGACGCTGTCTCTCCTGCGCACCACCATGAATAAAGGACAGGATTTTCACGCCCTTGCGGATATACATCACACCAATTCCCTTCGGACCGTTGATCTTGTGTCCACTGGCTGAAAGCATATCAATATTCATCTCATCTACATTGATGGGAATATGGGCAAAAGCCTGTACTGCATCTGTATGGAACAGAACACCATGCTTTCTTGCGATTGCTCCGATTTCCTTCAATGGCTGAATCGTACCGATTTCATTGTTTGCTGCCATAACAGAAATCAAAATCGTATCTGGACGGATAGCTGCCTCCAGCTCGTCCAGCTTTACTTTACCATCTTCATCTACATTGACATAGGTAATTTCATATCCCTTTTTCTCCAGCCACTGCGCAGTATGCAGAATCGCATGATGCTCAATGGTAGTCGTGATAATGTGTTTTCCCTTATTGGCATATGCTTCTGCAGTTGCCTTCAATGCCCAGTTATCCGATTCACTTCCGCCACCGGTGAAATAAATTTCTTCTGTTTTAGCACCGATCACATTGGCAATCGTCTCACGGGCATGATCCACACCGCGCTTTGCTTCTCCTGCAAAACTGTAAATTGCAGACGGATTACCATAGTGTTCTGTGAAATATGGTATCATTGTGTCTAATACTTCCGGATAAACCTGGGTTGTTGCCGCATTATCCATATAAATTAATTTGCTCATAATCAACCTTCCTATATTACATAATCTCCATTTTTTTCGAGCTGCCAGTCTACCAGATCCTGTAGCGTCGTATGATCTACAACACCACTGACCGCATCATATATTTTCTTCCATAAAATAAGTGTAACGCAAGATTCCTGTCTCTCGCAATCATTTTCGTCTCCATCCAGGCACGCTACCGGAGCAAGCGAACCTTCAGTGAGACGAAGAATCATACCAACTGTATATTCCTGCGGTTCTTTCTTTAATAAGTAACCACCCTGGGCTCCCCGCACGCTTTTTACAAAACCTGCACGATTCAATACCGAAATAATCTGTTCCAGATACTTGTCCGAAATGTCCTGACGCTTTGCCACATCCTTAAGACTGATTGGCGCACCAGTATCATTCATGGCCAAATCCAGCATCAGTCGCAGGGCATACCTCCCTTTTGTAGATATCTTCATAATCCCATCTCTTTTCTATCTATTGTCTTGGATGATCCACATTCATCCAATTCCTACTGATTTACTATACATTTATGTCATAAGTTTGTCAATGCTATTGTGCATCATGGGATTGTTCCTTACGCTGCTGTTTCTGCTGATACATGCGTCCATCGGCAAGTGCAAGATAATCATCAAGGCTTTCTCCATCTCCCGGCTGTGTCAGTTTTGTTCCCATACTTACCTCGATCCGTTCCTTACCAAGAAGTTTCTGCACTTTCTGTACATATTCGTTGGTATTGGCTGGTGTCGCATGTGGAAAAAATGTAATAAATTCATCCCCACCATACCGGCATACATAACCGCCTTCCGGGCACTGTTCCTTTAATACAGCTACGATTCTCTGTAATACTTTATCACCATATTCATGACCAAAAGTGTCATTCAGTCTCTTAAAATTATCTGCATCAAGAAATACCAGTGCACAAATGATTCCCTGCCGGCTGTAATCAAGAAATGCAGGGCGGATCCATTCATTGTAGGCAATGCGGTTGTATGCTCCCGTCAGCGGATCGTGATTATACAACTCCTGCAGCTCGCCCAATGCCCGTTCCAACTGTAATTGCTTGAACCGGTTCTCTAACATCCGGACAATCGTACAATGAATGTCATAATAATATGGATTGTCATATAAAAAATGCCCATTTTTCAATATAATATACCCAACCGACTGCTCCCTGAAATGAATCGGGGTAAACATATAAGCACTCTGCGAAGCTTTTTCTTCCAGATGATGGTTCAGTTCATTGACATCTTTGATTGGAATACGCTCATGATTCTCAACCCCTGCAGCGACAATCAGATTTCCCCAATTGTATCCCTCCGTCGGGAAAATTGTTCCCGCATCTCCTATAAACAGATTCCGGTCCACAACTATATACATGCCATCGCAACGCAGCTTCTGAAAATAATCCATAATACAGTCAAACATTCCAGTTATATCCGACTGCCGCGCCATCTGTGCTTCCAGCTCTACCAAAAGCGTATCATCTGCATTTTTGGCAGTCTCACTGATAATCTGTGCCCGTATATGTTCACGATAATCCACTCTTCCGCTATTCGGACAGCCACAACTCTCTCCATAGATGCACTCAGACTTTACATAGCTTTTCGCCGGAACTTCTTCCCCGTTCCATATGCGCATCAATATATCCACACAGGCAGAACCAATTTCCTCCCGGTTCAGACAGACCGTGGTAATCTGCGGACGGAAAAAAGCTGCTTTATCCAGATTATCAAATCCGGTCACCTTAAAATCACGCGGAACCTGATACCCGTTTTTTTCTGCTTCTGTACAAATTCCGGCAGCTATATTGTCATTTACACACACAAAGACATCCGGCAGCTTGCGCTTTTGTTCCACAAACTCCCGCATGTATCTCACACCTGTATTATAATCATATTCTCCATAAAGAATCGGATTTTCATCCAGTTTCAACCCAAATTCTTCAATACATTGTTTGTATGCGCGTGCTCTTCTACGGTTGCCAAATGCATTCTTCGGTCCACCCGCAAATACAAATCTCCGGCAATCATGCTTCTCGTACATATGATGCATCAATTCTATGATTGGTCCATAATTATCAATACTGATGCAATGAAATTCCTCTTCTTCTAACTCAATGCTGACGACCGGAAGTCCGGTTTCATGCAACTTATTGATAATTTTGCGTTTCTGCTTTTGATCTGAAATATTGCTACAGTCCAAAATAACACCATCATACTCGGAAAAATCAGGCAAGTTATAAATATTATACTCCCCGATATTGTGCAGTGCATCTTTACTCCAATTTCCGTAACTATTGTATTGATACAATGCAATATCCAAGTCACGTTTGCGGATTTCCCGCATAATTCCGGCTACCCAGGCATATGTTACCAGTCTGCGCCAACCGTCTGAAATAAGTATGATCTTTTTCATTTCCCCTCACCGTCCGATTAAAAATCTCCCCTGATAATAGTTCTAATGTACCACAAAGCAACCGGTTCTTCAATCCTCTTTCATTTGCAATTGTACCTCTTTGTTTTTTGTGCTAAAATGACGATGCACTTATATCACAAAAGACAGAAAGAGGGGAACTATTTATGGCAAAAGGTGCAGCTGCAAAAAATTATTGGACATTACTTCTGCTGGTTCTTGCAGGTATTGTATTAGGTGGTTTTATCGGCGAGCTGACTTCGAATATATCGTTTTTAAGCTGGCTTAACTATGGACAGAGTTTCGGATTGTCCGATCCGTTGGTGCTTAATCTTGGAATTCTTGTATTGACATTCGGACTGAAAATTAAAATTACGATTGCAGGGATCATTGGAATCCTGATTGCAATTCTCATTTACAGACTTTTGTAATTCGTGAGAGCGCACGTTTGGGTGCGCTCTTTTTCATACAACTACTGGAGAAATTCCTGTAATTTACGCACCTGTCCTTTCATCGTCTCACGGCCACTGCGATATGCAACCAGAAGCTTCTGACGGTCATGCTCTACCTTGCTTACCGCTATTGGCTTCGGTGGGCGAATCACAAACAAATCTCCCTCTTTTTCCTTTTTTCGAATATACTCTAATGTTTCATTGTAGTGTTCATGACGATGTTCCATGGCATCGATCATCTTTGGATACTTGCGCAACACCACACGTATCATCGGCATCAACTGATTTTTGCCTTTCACATAACCTTCCGGCTGCGTAAGTATGACTACGTTTCGCTCATACCCCTGGGATTCCATATACTGAACGGGAATCGAATCTGCGATACCTCCGTCCAGCAGTTTGTATCCATCCACTTCCACGATTTTTGACACAAGCGGCATGGACGCAGAGGCTTTCAGCCATTTCATACCTTCCTCATCACAGTCATCCACTCTGTGATACACTGCTTTTCCAGTTTCCAGATCGGTTGCAACCACATAAAACGGCAACGGATTATTGCGGTATGTATCAAAATCAAACGGGTCGAGACGATCCGGAATATCATGATAACAAAACTGTTCTCCAAAAATATCTCCCGTTCGCAGTAACGAAGCCACACCTGCATAATGCGGATTGTTACAGTACGCTGCATTATAGCGGATAACACGCCCCGGCTGTTTGGACTTATAATTACATCCAAATACTGCTCCAGCAGACACACCGATTGCCCCGTCAAATTCCATTTTATGTTCCATCATGATATCGATCACACCAGCGGTAAACATGCCACGCATTGCTCCGCCTTCCATAACCAAACCTGTCTTCATACCCATACGCCTTCTTTCATTCCTTAACCTGTCTTGCATTTGTCATGTATTCTTTTAATCATATTATAATTCCTTGTTTAAATTTTCAAGATACCTTCTACAATTAAATGGTGAAAGGTTCAAATTTTTCAAACGGCAACAAACAAGCCCCCGGATGCCAGTCGACACCCGGGGGCTTGCTACGTATCTGACGATACGCTTTTATTTTTTTATAACACTCTCCTCATTTTTAAGTGAAAATGGAATTAATTCATGGGTTGCAGGTTTGTTCAGATCGATCATGCTCAGCAAAATTTCCACGCTGCGCTGGGCAATACGATCATACTGCTGGCAAATAGTGACGATCTTTGGATTATAATAATCCGCTAAAACCGTGCCATCAAATCCAATCATTGAAATGTCCTCCGGGACGCACAGCCCCGCATCAAAGATTGCACGCATGGCACCGATTGCCATAACATCACTCATTGCAAATACTGCTGTAATCGGAAGCTTTTTGGAAAGCAGCTGCTGCATTGCTTCCGAGGAATAAGATTCCCATGGGTTTATGCTCACGACACACTCTGATAGCCTCAGAAACTTCGTTTGCTTCCTCATCCAGATAATTGACACGGAGGGTATAGTTGGATTTTTCCAATATAACCTGAACTGCCTCAATAATATTGGAAAAAAGCATATTCGAAGTACCTTTTGCAAGAATCAGAATGCTTTTGCTCACGGACTGCAAGGTTGTGTCATACTGTCCATCAGCTGCGGTAACAACACGTACATCTACGCCTGTCTGATCAGTGTAAGTCTGTGCCAGATCCTGCCAGGCCTCATCTGTCTCAGGTTTAAAGTTTAAACAAGTACACAGATCCGTCAGTGCCTCCCTTTGCACTGTCACCTTTCTGTGTATCAAATGTCATTTTCTGGAACCGTTTCCGACAATATTTTCGGTAACGTTTTCAGCACAGTGGGTATAGACCTGTTTCGTATATTTTCACAAGTGGTTTTATGACTTTTCGTATACAATTCTAATTTTACATGGTATTTTTTGTGCAGATGTGCTAATAAAATTTTGGATAGTATTTTTACCTCCAGGTAATTCGGTACTTAAGTTCCAATTACCTGGAGATGTGATTTTCGAATGGTTCAACGATTCAAATCTCATGAAAGAGAAAAAGCCGGTTGACATACGGTAGCTTCTTCGCTACCTCTTTTGTCATCCGACTTTAGTATCTACCTGTCACGAATCGCAGGAAGGATACCGGTTTACGTCCGCAACTCTTCGTCCGCTTTACATAATCCTTGTAATACTGGACTACCTGAGTAAAGGACATCGTAGGATCGATTGCATACATGTCGATACACCTCCTTATATTTTATCCTCACTTGGTTAACATATGCCTCACAAGTGAATTGGTTCCTGAAAAGTACGAATCATATGGTATTTCATATGATATACTCTTCATTTCGGTTTTAGTATAACACTGTTTATGGTAAAAATCAACAAATTTAATGTAAGTTTTTTGTGCATTTCGTATGTTGTTTTTGTAAAAAATTAAAAAATGCGCATTCGCACGTTAAAGTGTGAATGCGCATTTTGTCATAAATTTTACTTATAAATAATGTTTTTTTTACATTCAGGCTTATAACTAGCCTCCAACTCTACATCATCCTGCATCACATGAACCTTGTTTTTCTCAAGTTCACTAATCAGATCCACAAAATCCCCGACAATCAATACAATATCCGGATTGTGCTTCTGAATATCCTTCATATGCTCTGCAAAGCCTTCTCCATGAATTCCGAACGAATCACTGCGCCGGTTCCTTTTTTCGGCTGATACACTTCATATCCCTTAAACTTCGTGAAATCCTCTACATAAGAAGATGTTCCTAAAAACTGTGCCACAAACGCCTACTACAGCAAGTGAACTACCCATTGTCTAAAGCCAATGGGCTTCCTGCTTCGCAGACCTCGTTTC